>Ga0209533_1005257_pt1 | contig 11059 bp, 8 predicted proteins | sample COG_04_FD_184748 | JGI IMG/M metagenome (GOLD analysis project Ga0209533, IMG submission 184748) | Pelagic Microbial community sample from North Sea - COGITO 998_met_04 (SPAdes) (version 2) | ecosystem: Environmental > Aquatic > Marine > Neritic zone/Coastal water | place: Helgoland, sampling... | reverse complement strand
AGTGCTAAAAAATGTTTTTTTTTGTTTTCGTATGGTTCATTTCCATAAAGTATTAAATAAATTTTTTGTTGCATATAAATATAATATTCGAAAATATAATAATTCAAATATAATAATTCAAAATTTTAATTAACATCTTCGTCCGTAGATTTTACAATTGTCGTGGTTTAATTTACTTTTATCGTTAAATGTTTCGCCATAGTTTCCTAGATATTTATTTTTACTTGTTTGAATTGCTTCCAACTTAAGTCGTTGTAAACGTGTTCCTGCGTCAACCGCGCCTTGAACATGATATTTAGAATTATTGGGTTTATCAATAACAGGGCAACAAACATCATCTTTATTTTTGAATTGACGGTCCAAATATGTTTGACCGCGTGCTTTTCTTAAATCTTCGTGTCTAGTATAATACGTTTTACTTAGTATAGTTTTGTGTTGTAATCTTTTTTTAGCAACTGCTTCCGCGTTTGTACAATCACATGGCGAATCATTATTCGTTAAATTTTTATTACCTTGATATTGGACTGATTGAATAATACCACTAGCATCTAGACATAATAAATTATTATCATTGTGCAGGATAAGAGAACTTGGGATTTCTTGAACATCGACCAATCTTGGTTTAGACGAGTTTACTAAATTAATAGTTCGTCTTCGCCTATATTGTCGTAATGGATTCGCTTTAAATGGTGTTCTTGGTCGGTTTGGGTTTGAATCTGGTGCAGCATTTTTAGAAACAGAAGCCTGTGAATAATTTGTTTTATTGCCGGTGTCAGATTTCCAAGATGTAGAAACCCCTTTATTAAATCGATGAAATAAAAACATATTTGACATAATTATAATATCATTAGAAAATATAGATATGTTAAAAAATTTAATTATAGTTGGAATAGTATTACTAATAGTTATAATATTTTTCGATATACCAATATATAATAATGAGGTTGAGGGTTATAAAAATAAAAACAAGAGTAAAAAGGAGAATTTTAATGACTTTGAGAAAGGTTTAAATAAATATAGAAAGGGATTGGATAAAACAACGCGTAATAGTAAAATAAACAATTCAGTTGATTCATTTGTGAATACATTAAAGCCGAAAGAAATAGAAGAAAGACAAAAATTATTATCAAGAAAAAATAAATTAAACGAAAAAATATATTTTGAACAATTTCTAAATCAAACTGGGAAAAAAAATGTATTTACTACGGATACGAGCGAACAGCGAAAAAATGTATTTGATAAATACCTTAAAATACGACAAAATTAAATACGACAAAATTAAATACGACAAAATTAAATACGACAAAATTAAATAAATTAAAAAATATAAATAATTTATTTAATACAAATTAATAACGACGGCTTCTAAATACATATTCGCCTCTGTTAGAACCACCATATGATGTTTCATTATAATTTTTGTGAATTGCCTTTTCTTTTGCATAGCGAATAAAATCAGAAGAGTCATACACAAATTTAACATTGCATGAAGACGCTTCTTTACCACTACCGTCGCAATCACTTTTATTTGCGCTTCTCATAATAGATAAGTTTTGACCGAAGTGTAAATTATTTAAAGCATTTGGTCCGCCACAAGAATAATTTTGTCTTAATAAAACATCACCTGCGTTGTTAACCGCACGAAATCCTCCAATTTTGCGTTTGTCGTCAGTTGCTACTGCGCCATTCCACGCACGTCTTAACGATAATCTAGTCTTTGTTAATGAACTGTCATTGTTTACAAGAATTATAGGTTTAACCATTATTATATAAATACAAGATAAAAAAATAAATAATATTTATGAAATATAATCTCTAAATATCCACGAATTATTCAAGAATCATACGTGGGGCAACATTCATGGTTTGAAGTTCTTGGAAAAGAAGTTTACACGAATATGGTAGATTTACAAGTCCAAAATCCGTTCTATTATCACATGTTTTACATTCATGAATATGAAATGTATCATTATATGCGGCAATCATTCCACATCTTTTACAAACATTAATCTGGAATTTGTCAGATGCGTCATAAATTCTTTCTTTTGTAAACCGACTTGCCCCATGACTAATCATACAATCGCGTTCCATTTCACCAAAACGAAGACCACCGTCTCGGGACCTGCCCTCTGCTGGTTGTCGTGTAAGATTAACCATGGGACCAATGGAACGACTATGTTGTTTATCAGTCACCATGTGTTTAAGTCGCTGATAATAAACCGGACCAATAAATATACTACTTTCAAGCTGTTCTCCTGTAAGTCCATTATATAATACATCATTTCCGTGCGATTCGTATCCAAGTTTCTTGAGTTCGTTTGAAATAAAATCAATACCAACGTCATTGTTAAAACTAGTTCCATCGCCAAAAAGTCCCAATTCAATAAGTACTTTACCCAATAGTGTCTCCTTTAATTGACCAATTGTCATTCTTGATGGAATAGCATGAGGATTAATAATAATATCTGGTTTAATACCATCTTGTGTAAATGGCATATCGCACTCTGGAATAATATTACCAATAGTACCCTTTTGTCCATGTCTCGAACTAAATTTATCTCCAATAACGGGTCTTCTAACCGCACGTGTTCTAACCTTTGCGAAATTATATCCATCGCCATTTCTATCAATATAATTTTTGTCTACATATAATTCTTCAAATGTTCTAATACTTTTGCTATTGTCTTCATATTTAATGAGTTTGGTATGGTCGTTTCTATTTTCTTTAATTGGAATAATTTTTGAAATAATAATGTCGCGATTTTCAAGTAGTGTATTTTCAGGAACAACTCCCTTGCTATTAATCTTATTGTAATTTGAAAATTTCATAGACTTTGTTTTAGACGGGTCGGGTTTACACCGGATTTCTTCATCACCGTGAATTTTTTTATCTTCGTCCTTTTCGGTATGATAAACTGTCGCTTGAAACAATCCTCTATCGATAGAACCTTTATTAAACAATAGTGAATCTTCTTGATTATAACCAGTATGTGTCATAATAGCAACAATTACAGTAGCACCAGATGGAATATTATTAACTTGAATAATGTTCATAACCCGCGTATCAACAAGTGGTCGCATTGGATTATTAAGAACATATGCTGTTTTATCCATTCGTAAATCAAAATTAGTTACATACATACCCATTGCTTGTTTTGCCATAGCACATTGATAACAATTTCTAGGAGATTGATTGTTTTCCGGAAAGGGGATACAAGAAGCTAAAATACCAAACATAGTACTCGGGTGGATTTCACAGTGTGTAAAATGTTTATTCGTTTTAACATTTTTCGGTTCAAAGCAAACAAGGGATTTATTTTGTTCATCTGGGTCAATGTATTCAATAATAGATTCGTTTAATGTGCTATTGGTTAGTAAATTATTCCAATCAAGTTCTTTTGTATGTAGTTTATTAACAATATCTTGTTTCAAAATCAACTCATTGTCTTTAACTCTAAGGAGCGGTCGAAGTAGTCTTCCCGCGTCATTGCATACCCGAATTTCCATATTTTTATAATCAAATATAATAGAAGTATAAATATTAATAATACCCTTATATTTTTTATCTTTAAGGTCTTTATATAATTCGTTAGGTTGGTCTGTGATACCAATCCATGCGCCATTAATAATACATTTAACTTTATCAAATGTATCTTCTGGTTTTTCGATGATATCAAGAAGTGTTATTTTATCTTTAACATATTCATATATAGGTTCGCTATCAGATGAAATAGATACATGTGTTAAATAACTAAGATTTTTAACAACCCCAACTGATTGACCCTCTGGGGTTTCTACCGGACACAAAAACCCCCATGATGTATTGTGAAGCATCCGGGGTGGAATTAGTTTACCACTTTTATCAATTGGAGTACTAATTCTTCTAGAATGACTTAAACTAGATGCGTATGTAAGTCTGCTCAGAACTTGTGCAACACCAACCTTGCTGCTATTGGTAGAGTGTTTAATACCAAAATCGCCAGTAGACAATGCGCGCTTAAGTCCATTTTCAATAGTAGTAGATTTAATAATTTTATAAATATTGGTTTTATTAATAATGTTCGAATAATCTTCGTGAGATTTCCAAGAGCCCGTATTAATTTCCTTTGTAATTTGTTTTTGAAGGTCCTTCACTAATTTATTGAAATAATTTCTAAACAAGTTGTTAAGTAATGTACCAGTTAAATCAATGCGCTTATTTAGGTAGGAATCTCTATCATCTGGTTTTCTCATATCAAGCGATACTTGAAGCAACTTATTTGCCATCAACCCAAGAAAGTATTGTTTTTGTTTATTATTGCAGCAGTGTGGAAACAAATCATTTTTAATAACTTCATTTGTAAACTCCCTCTTCTTTAACGCGCCTGCTTCTTTATCCATATTAATAGGCGTGTACATAACATTATTAACTAAATGTTGATACGCGTCCTCGGTTGTTAAACAAGTATTTGCTTCAATAATGGATGCGTGTAGCGCGAAAAGCATTTTTTTTCTGGATTCATCATTTATATTGAGAAGAATATACTTGCAAATATCTTCATCACTTATAACATTAAGAATACGGAATATAATAAATATTGGGATGGGTTGTTTAACCCGTGGTATTTGAATAGAGATTGGATTACCAAATCCGTTATTTTTCGAGGAGACCATCATAGTAATTTGTTTTGGACTAATACATTTGAAGTCGGGTACAGATTTAATTTCAGCGGTCCATGACCATTTCGTATTATTTTTGGATACATTAAAGCAGTAAATTTTATTTTCGGCGGCACGTTCTTGGCCCAGCACGGTTTTTTCGGATCCGTTAATAATAAAGTATCCACCCGCGTCATATTTACATTCGCCTGTAATTTTTTCATCAACGTGTTTATATTGATTTAATACACAAAGAGATGATTTAAGCATAATAGGGAGTTTACCAATATGAATTTGCTGAATAGTTTTATGGTAATTTTGAACATTTTCGAGTTCATCGCCAGTACGAACAACATAATGAATATTCAAATCAATTGTCATTGGTGCGGAATATGTAAAATTGCGAAGACGTGCTTCATGTGGAAACATAATTTTAGTAGCACCGTTATTTTCGTGAATTTGTGGTTTATAAATTTGAAATTTATTAAAATTAATAAATATTTCCAATGGATATTTTTTAAGTACTGGATTAAATTGTTGTTCTGACCGAATATGTACCGGATTAAACATGTCAATTGTTTTTTGAATTTGGAAATTAACAAAGGAGTTATATGATTCTAATTGATGTCTAACTAATCTTTGCAGATGCTGTCCTGCAAAATATGATTCTATAATAGTCCACGGAGACTCGACGTAATGGTCGACCTCTTCTGTTTGGTTTGTTTCATTGTCGTCTCGATAAGATTCCATGTTTTGTTTATCCATTGACATCGTGGAATATAGAATCAATTTTTAAATAATATAAATTTGTAATAATCAAATAAAAAATATATTTATCTATAAAAATGTCATCAGTAAAAAAACAGATTAATATAAATCCAGATTTATTTAAAATAGGTGGGAAGGGGAAGAATAAAAAAGAAAAAAAAACCAGAAAACAAAAAGAAGCAAATTTTAATGTTATTTCACCGAATAAGGCAAAAAAAACGTTAATAGAAAAAATACGAGAGCATCGCAGGAATAAGACAATGAAACAAAATTTATCCGAAAAAAATGTTGATTTTAAGAACGAATTTAATGATTCAATGAATTATTTAAACAATTTAGTAAATGAAACACCTGTTCAAGAAAATGTGAATAGTCAATCAGCAAATATACATAATAAAAATGCAAATATTATAACTAGAAACGAATCATCACAAGAAGCAACGAATCAAATCAACCGTATACATAATAAAACATTAAAATCCCATCATAATTATTATGATAAAAATTATGAAAGTGATACAGAAATAAATGTATCGATGCCTCATGATTTAGAAGAAGCCGAAATAAAGACAAAAGATATTTTACCAGATCAGCCATATGGGTGTTTAAAGGGTGGAAAAAAACCAACTTATAGAAATTGGCTTCATTCCACAAGAAAAAATATAGAAAATAATAAACCAAATTTAATACTTCACGATGAGCACGATTTTAACAAAGAATTGCACAACCGTCAAACAAAATTAAAAGAATTAAAAACCGAAAATGAGAAAAAGAAACCAGTTGTAAGAGTGAACGAAGAGGTATTAAATCAGTTTGATGAAAAAATGAAGATATTAAATAAAAAGACATTCAAAAAAAAATATAAGTTGGGTCGTTCAAAAAAAAACAGAACGATAAGTATATTATTGAAAGGATTTAAGCAAAAAGAGAAAATTCAGGAAGAATATAAAAAAATATTAAACGATGATATAAAAAAAATGAAAAGGTTTTTAAAAAAGCGGGGTATGTTAAAAACTGGGTCAACCGCGCCGAATGACGTTATTCGTCAAATGTATTCTTCGAGTATATTATCGGGCAGCGTTAACAACTTAAATAAAGATGTACTAATGCATAATTTTTTAAATGATGATATTTAAACAATAAAATAAAATAAAAATTGATTAAAAAGAATAAATATATATATATTATTATAATTATGATTATACCAGTAAAGTGTTTTACATGTGGTAAAGTTTTAGCAGATAAATATGAATATTTTAAAGAGCAAGTAAGAATTAAAAAAATGGCAGATAATAAAATTCAAAACAAGGTAGTATATTTAACAAAAGCATTCGCAGAAAAAACGGCAGAGGGCGTAGTAATGGACCAGTTAAATTTAACCAAGATGTGTTGTCGAAGGCATATACTTACACATGTTGACATTGAATAATTTTTCAGTAAATAGATATTATATTTATAATATATAATGGGATTAAATAAAACCAAAACATTTAGAAAAAAGCGTTCAATGTCAAAGCGTATTAAAAAACGTACATTGAAAAGAGGTAAACGCGTAGTTAAAAAAATGAAAACTAGACGCGGAAGAGGTCGTAGTGTTCGTCGCAGCGTTCGTCGCAGTTCTTCCAAAAGAAGAATGAAAGGAGGAAAACTAAGTCCACTTGTCCCGCTACCATTAAGAGAGTTGGGTAGTTCAATTCAATACCATTTTGATAAATCCGCAGATATAATAAACGGTACAGACTACACAATGGACCCAAATCCAACCGAAGGTCAATTACAGCACGATAGTATTTAAATTATATATTTAGGAATTTTTTTTTATATATAATTTACATAATGGCAACTCAACCACTCCCCAAATCAATCCGCGAATTATGCACACCCTCCGCATTATATTTTGTATTATCGTTTATTGCGTTAATAATTATCTCAATTCAAAATTTAGGAAATACTAATAAATTTTGCGTGGGAGAATATTCGTGTAATGTACCAAGTACTATTTTAGTTTTTGTAGTTCAATCTGTTTATATATTGTTTTTTACCTGGGTATTAAATTTAATATGCAAAGAAGGATATAAAAATGTATCATGGTTTTTAGTTTTATTACCATTTATAATGTTCTTTGTTCTTTTAGCAATTATGATGATGTACGCAGGTGCCGAACTAGCAATGAATTAAATAACAGTAATATAAGTATATATATGTATTAAAAAAACTAGTACATATATATATATAATGAGTCAAGATAATACATTTGTATGGAACGTAATAGAAAAATATTTTGATAATAATTATGTGTTAGTAAAACATCATTTAGATTCATATGATGATTTTTATGGAAGAGACATATTTAAAATATTAAACGAGAAAAATCCAATAAAAATACATAAAAATTATAATGATTCAATTGACGACTTTGAATTTAAGTGTAATATGTTTATTGGTGGAAAAGATGGAAAAAAAGTATATTTTGGAAAACCGATAATTAATGATAAAGACCATTCGCATTATATGTATCCAAATGAAGCAAGACTTCGTAATATGACATATGCAACAACAATTCATTATGACGTGTTAGTTGAATTTACATTAATAAATGAGAATAATGAACGAATTTCAAAAACAATAACTTTGGAAAAAATTTTATTGGGGAGATTTCCTATTATGTTGCACAGTAACTTGTGCGTATTAAACAACATGACAAAAGAATTAAAATATTCTATTGGTGAGTGTAAGCACGATAATGGTGGGTATTTTATTATTAATGGAAAGGAAAAAGTAATTGTGCCGCAAGAAAAATTTGCGGATAATATGCTTTATATTAAAGAAAATACAGATTCAAATATTTATAGTCATAGTGCGGTTGTTCGTTGTGCCGCTGAGGATTCATCAAAGCCGGTTAGAACCATGAAAGTACACGTTGTTCGCCCTTCAACCGTATATTCCAATAATCAAATCGTGGTTGAAATACCAAATGTTAGAAAACCAATCCCATTTTTTATAGTAATGCGAGCATTGGGTATTATTAGCGATAAAAGTATTATACAACACACGGTGTTTGACATTGAAGAAAACAGCGAATATTTACAACATTTTATTCCAAGCATTCATGACGCGAGTACGATATTTACACAAGAGACTGCTATTAAATATATCTCGACTTTTACAAAACATATGACAATCAGTCAAGTAATGGATATATTATCAAATTACTTATTGCCACAAGTAGGAGAAATGAATTTTGAACAAAAGGCATTTTATTTGGGAAATATGGTTTTTAAATTATTAAATGTATATTTAAAAATAGATAAACCAACAGACAGAGACAACTTTAAGTTTAAACGTGTAGAAACATCGGGTAAATTAATATATGACTTATTCAAAGAATATTATGAAATTCAACAAAAAAAGATTCAATCAAAAATAGATAAGGAAATATATTATCATATAAATACGAAAACATTGAAGGAAACGGACTTAGTAAATATTATTAATGATAATTATTTAGAATTTTTCAAAGAACGAATCGTAGAAGATGGTTTCCAAAAAGCATTTAAGGGTAATTGGGGCGCACAAGCACATACCAAAAAGGTGGGCGCTGTTCAAGATTTAAATAGATTATCGTATAATTCCTTCATATCACATTTACGAAAGATAAATTTGCCACTGGACTCAAGTGCCAAGGTTGTAGGACCGCGCCTATTACATGGTTCTCAATATGGATTAATAGACCCAGTCGATACACCAGACGGAGGAAGTATCGGTATTCATAAAAGCATGTCAGTTGTCGCAACAATTACAACAGAATATAGTAGAGATTTACTAGTAGATTGGTTAAGGAAAAATATTAAAATGATGTACTTGGATGAGTGTAGAATAGAAAGTATTAATGATTATATTAAAATATTTATAAACGGCACATTGATTGGATTAGTTAAAGACTTGTATGAAAATATTGATTTTTTGAAATTAAATAGGCGTATGGGAGTATTGCCCATATACACGAGTATTTCTTATAGTTCTAAAAATAAAAGTATTGATTTATTTACCGATGCCGGAAGAATGTGTCGTCCTATATATTATTTGGATGAACATAATAAGTTGCCTATTCTAAATGGTGAAATCCAAAAAAAAATAGAGAGAAAGGAAATAACATGGAAAGACTTAACATATGGATTTAATATTGACGATAAGAATGAATATTTCAAGGAAGAAAATGAAGAAAAAAAACGGTCAACCTCAAACAAAGCAATAATTGATTATGTGGATTCTAATGAAGTTGAGTCATTGTTAATATCAAATAGTATTGAAGCTATGTCAAAAAATAAATACTATACAAATGTTGAGATACACCCGTCGTTAATGTTTGGTGTAATGGGGAACCAAATCATATTTGCTGAACAAAATCCATATCCAAGAGATTTATTTTCGTGCGGTCAAAGTAAGCAAGCGGTTTCATGTTATCATTCAAATTATCAATCGCGAATGGATAAAACCGGAATTGTACTCAATTACGGACAAAAACCATTAATTAAAACAAGATACACTCAATATTTAAATAATGAAGAACTACCTTATGGAGAAAATACAATTGTTGCTATTATGAGCTATGGTGGATATAATGTCGAAGATGCTATATTAGTAAACAAGGGTGCTGTGGACAGAGGATTGTTTAGAACAACATATTATAGTACGTATGAAGCACACGAAGAAAGTTCTAGTGTATCTGGATCCGAAGTAGAAACAAAATTTTTGAATATTGATAAATATAATGTATTGAGGAAAAAATTAGGGGCTGATTATAGTCATCTAGATAAAGATGGATTAATTAAAGAAGGTACAATAATGGATGATAGTAAAGTTGTCATAGGAAAAGCAACGCAATTAGATTTTAACGAATATGCGGATTCGTCGGTAGGGACAAAGAAGGGTCAATTAGGTATTGTTGATAAATCATACATGACCCAAGGCGAAGAGGGGTTTCGGTTGGCAAAAGTAAGACTAAGAGAAGAAAGAGTACCTGCTATTGGTGATAAAATGGCAAGTAGAGCAGGCCAAAAAGGTACTATTGGGTTAATTATTCCAGAGGAGGATATGCCGTTTACCGCAGACGGAATTAAACCAGATTTAATTATAAATCCACACGCGGTTCCATCGCGAATGACAATAGGCCAATTAGTTGAATGTATAATAGGTAAGGCATGTTGTAATTTGGGCAGTTTTGGCGATTGTACGTCTTTTATAAGTGAAAAGGGGAGCTTAGATTTATTTGGAAAAATATTAGGTAAGCAGGGATTTAATAATTACGGTGATGATATTTTATATAATGGAATGACAGGCGAACAACTGAATACTACAATTTTTATGGGACCAACATATTACATGCGATTAAAACATATGGTAAAAGATAAAATAAATTATCGGTCAAAGGGACCAAACACAATGTTAACAAGACAGGCTGTTCAAGGTAGAGCGAACGATGGTGGGTTAAGAATTGGCGAAATGGAACGCGATGGTATAATCGCACATGGAGCAAGTAAATTTTTGAACGAATCAATGTTAGAACGAGGAGATTTATACTATATGGCGGTATGTAATAAGTCGGGTACAATTGCCATATATAACGAAAATCAAGATATATTTTTTAGTCCTG
>Ga0209533_1005253_pt1 | contig 11064 bp, 10 predicted proteins | sample COG_04_FD_184748 | JGI IMG/M metagenome (GOLD analysis project Ga0209533, IMG submission 184748) | Pelagic Microbial community sample from North Sea - COGITO 998_met_04 (SPAdes) (version 2) | ecosystem: Environmental > Aquatic > Marine > Neritic zone/Coastal water | place: Helgoland, sampling... | reverse complement strand
GTTATACTACCCAAACAGACACAAAGTTAAACCAAAGGTGTAGAAAGTGTAGTAAAGTGGTGTTTATTGGTAGGTAAAAGTGTAGTAAACTTGGGGGTCATTGCGACCCCCTTTTTTTTATCTTCTATCTTGACGTTCGTTGTAGTTCTCAGCTCCACCAAGGAACCAGTTGTACACAACATTACCTACAACAGGAATACCACGGACAGCCTTGGCTACATCAGGGTCGTCTTCGAATATCTCTCCACCTAAGGTTAAAGCTGAGTCAATGATTGGTGTAGCCGGAGCTATCTGATTAAACACAGCACCCTTCCAATCTCCGTTTGACCAGTACTTATCTACAGTGTATTGGTTCATACCATAGACCCCAAGCAAAGACCACATCGCTCTATCGGGGATGTCTTCTGCTTTAACTTCCCTTCCTAGTATCAAGTCTTTAGTCACCTGAGTACCTGTGTTAGCGACTGAAAGATAACCTGCCAACAACGTAGCGTTCTTAATAGCTTCCTTCTTATTCCCTTTAGCATATTCCTGCACTACATTCCTACGTACAATATCAATCTGCTTTAAAGTAAAAGACTTCAACATATAAAGAATACGATGATTAGGATTGTCCAAATAACCCTGTGGAAACTCACTTAACGAGATAGGCTGTGCATCGGATAGCTCATTAAACAAGAACTGTCTAACAGTGCCTGACCTGTTACCTTCTTCCAAGTCTTTAAGCAATGCTTTAGTTTCGTCACCATAAGTATTACCAAACTTTTTAAGTAACTTCTCTCGTCCCTTCGTTGTCTTAGCTAACTTACTAGCGTTCTTATAGGCGGCATTAATAAGAGTTTCCTTACCCCATCTATCCATAGCCTTAAAGCCTGACACGTCCATCATCTTGTTCAAGGCTTTTGCTGTGCCTCTTGCACTTGCTTCGGACAATTCCTTTGAAACTTCATCAATACCTAAATCAATTAGCTTCCAATCCTTTGACTTAAACATTCCTGATATAGTATTTCTAAACCCATTCAAAGCTCCAGATGTACCTACGTCACCTAGCTGAGTAATAGCAGAGATAGGATTAGCAATAGTACCCATGTATCCTAAGTCTCTTATCGTAGCGTTCATTGAGTTAGGGGATTGCTCGCCGCCAATAAAGCGACTCTTCAACATTTCAATAAGCTCAACCTCATCTTCCTGACGAATACGTCCGGCTTTATTTTCTGCCGCTACGTATTTACCGATAGAGTTGTCCATGTCAACCAGCCCTGTCTCACTGTTGTTAGTCTTATACTTACCTAAGAACTTACGCTTCTCTAAGTCATTCACGGCTCTTCGTAGGTAGATAGACAGAGACTCTTCAGGCGAGGCGTAGTACTGCATCTGGTCGTCAGACAGAGTTAGCTTACGGTTACGTGCAAACGCAGGCTTACCATCCTTAGGAGCAAAGCTATAGCCACGTACTAGCTTGTCAATTATCTCAGCGTTCTCTGCGTCAGTAATCTTAGCAACAGATATTTTCTTGTGAGCGGCGTACTGACGCTGTGCCTTACCAATCAAACCTTTCTGTTCTACACCTAAGCTATCCTGCAATCCCTTGAGGTCTTTAACTAAACGAGGAAAGTAGTTTTCAATTTTCTGGAAGCTATGACCTGCCTCCAGTAAGTCGTCACCTAGTGTACTTAGCATAGGTAAGACACTCATATCGAACTCATCAGCCAAACCACGACCCATTAGTTCTCTTGCCGCATCGAAGTCTTCGTTGTACAGTAGACGTGCGACAGTGGTTTTTGTTGCTTCAGGAAGTTTAGATAAACCTTTAACAAAACCTGAAGCATCCTGCATTACCTGTTGTGTACGTAGGTTAGTATCTAGTTCAAACTTACGTAGTCTGCCAAACACAGGCTCACTGATTGCCTTAATACGTGTACTAAGGGTGCCTAATATTTTGTCAACCTTGCTGTTAGTGAAACGACCTACAGCAGAATCATTAACAATAGTTTCTTCTAGTTGTTTATCAGCAATTTTCTGCGGAGAGACTTCTAGTTTTACATTTAGTCGCTGCTGTGCAGCCCCTAGTTTATTCAGGTCAACCCCTGCTTCCTCAAGAATAGCTTTAGGATTAAAAGGATTCTTACCTTCACGTATTCCTCTATCTACTATTATCTGAGCATTTCTTACTGTCTTCTTAGCGCCTCTATCAACAAGTACTTTAGCACCTTTGACAAACGCACCACTAAGAACACCACCGGCAACGGCAGATACCCCTGCTTTAGTTAAGTCTACCTCACCTTCCTCTGAATATACAAAGTCATCAGCCATACTACCAAAACCTGCAATAGCAGTACCTAACGCAATACCACCTTTGACTGTACGTCCCGCAGGGCTAAGGTTGATAGGGTCAAGTACAGCTTTAGAGATAGCACCAACCATAGCACCCGTAGACTCAGGGTCATAGCTAAACATCGGGCCAGATAACATCTGAACCATACGTTCCTTCCTACGCTTAACAGCTAAACGTCTTTCATTGAAAGGTAACTTACTAATGTCCTCACCATATTTATCTTCAACTGTAATTAAGTCTTCGGGGCTACCACCTGTGTATCCAACAGGCGCAGAGTAAGCCATAGCGTACTCAGGTATAGGAGCCAAGGCTTCCATGAATGACGTGGCGTTGTTTATGTAGTTAGGGTTTTTAATAAACTCATGGATAGCTTGTCTAGTTTGGTTTGACTTACCTCTTGACAGGAATTGTTTCTCACCGTCTTTGATAATAATTAAGTCACCTACTTCAGCATTGGTGTTCTGAAGGGTGGGCGACCCGTCAATATCTTCTTGTGATATTACACGGTCAATCTCCATCTCATCTTCGTCTTTAGAAAATATACGCACAAGCTCACCGTCTTTATAACGGTCACCAGATTGGACACCTAGTTTCTGTAGTGTAGGACTACTATAGATGTCATCAAGAGTTATCGTATAGCCAACCTCTTCAAGTCTCTGGTCAGTAAAGGCTTGTTGTACCGCAATCTCTGCTTCCCTTTGTTCTCTTTGACGGTCAGACTGAGACTCGCGTCTAGCCTTTCGACTAGAGGGAGGTTGCTCTTGTGTTTCTTCAATTACCTCAGGTTCAACGGCCTCCCCCTGTGGAAGAGGGGAAACCAGAGGCTGATTAGTAAGCATTGACAGGTCTGCCATGTTTAAGCTCCTTTAGTTCCTTTAGTTCCAGAAAACATATCATCAGACCCTTCTGCTGCTTCAGGAACATTACCACCGGTCTTGTTGTTTCTTCTATCCTTACGACTACCGCTACCACCCTTTTCGTCATCATCACCGCCAGTAGGAAGGTCAAGAGCTTCTACAGCACTAATGGCTTGAGTCAACGCCTCTTCGGTAGTCAGCTTACCACGAGCCATTAGCTCCTTAGCTTTAAAGTAAATAGCCTGCTTGGTATCTCCAGCCAGTGTCTTAAAGACCCAACCTGTTTTTAACTTTTCTATTTTTGTTTTAAAAGCTTCTGTGTCGAGGATGCGGTCAAAGGCTTCTGTTTCCTCAGGTGTTGCAGGCTTAACAAGCGCATTAGAAGAACCGAAAAGAATTGAACCTGCTTTCTCTAAGGATACACCACCTGTTTCAATTGCCCTAGCAAGTGCTTCGTTACCGTTATCTCTGGCTTGTGCAGCAAAAATCGCACGAGACACACCCTGTTGTGCAAGTGCTGCATCTGCTTGGTCAAGGGTACGTTCACTCGCAGCTTTATTCATCTGAAAAGTTTCTTCAGTTATTTCCATTCTTCTTGCAGCCCTGTCTTCCGTGACAGCCGCTTGCTTCATAGCCTCAATCTTAGCAGCCGTCTGAGCAGCACCAGCGAGGTCACCAGTACCCTGTTGTATCTTAGCCAGCTTCGCTAGGTCTTGAGGTTTAGTTAAGTCCAGACCAGCTAATGCTTGACCCATACGTGCTTGAGACGAAGGGGCACCCCCACGTGCAATCTTGCCTAAACCACTGGCAACACCTTGTGCTTGCTGTTGTCCAAACATACCACGGAAACCAGCAGTACCTGCAACAGGTTGCTGTGTAGGAGTAATCTCTGTGAGCATTCTCATTAAATCTTGAGCCATTGTGTTTGTTCTCCTATTTACGAGTAGTTAGCGTCGTCTAATACGTTATAATTACTTAAATCAAGAACATCTTGAACGTCTTGAACTGTATTAGTAGGTGTGTAATTTTGATTAGTTGACAGACCACCGCCAAGCCGTCCTGACAACCAGTTAAGACCTTGCGACAATAAGCCAGTATCTCCTGAAGCTAAATTGGGCTGTCCTAACGCAGCGGCAGCTACTTGTTCTTGTAACGTAGCTTCTCTACCAAATAGACCACCAAGTAAAGCTGACTGCTGTTGTAGTCTTAGCTGATTAGCAAGGTCTTCAGCTTGCAAACGAGCTTCAATACCGCCTAAGCCTAGTTCAGCACCGTACTGGGCGCCTGTTTGCTGTCCTCTAGCGGCTAGTGAAGCAGGTATTTCTGCGGCACCAAAGAGTCCAAGAGCCTGTTCTTGTGGCATATAACCCGCACCTAACAAACCCTGTGCCCCTGCCAGAGACTGCTGCTGTTCAGCTAGTGCTTGCTGTCTAGCACCTAAACTAGCACGTGACATGGCTTCCTGTCGTGCAGTCTCCTGTGCCAATAACTCAGGTGAAGAACCACCGTAAGCAGAGGAGGAGAGACCTAAGCGACCCTGAGAAAGCATACGCTCTTCCAAAGCTAAACGCTGACGCTCCTCTTCAGGACGCTGTGTAGCCCTAATCTGCTCGAAGATAGCCGCTTGTTGTGCTGCGGGGTCTTGCCCCACCTGACCGAACAAACCGGCTGCCTGACCCATTAGCTGCGTCTGTAGAGCCTGTTGCTCAGGAGACAAACCAACTGTTAAACCACCTTCAGGGGTTGCTGATACGTCAGCTAAAGAACCTGTTACTGTGTAGGGTTTAAACTGAGCAGCAGTGCCTACTTGTTCAGCTAACTGAGTAGTAGCAGCTTGTGACTCTCTACCTAGTTGCTGTGCTTGGTCAATGTTCTCACCGCCTAGATAATATCTAGCACCAGTCTCTAACAAGTCCTGACCTGTGCCGCCTAAAAATCCCATTAATCCGTTACTCATTATATCAGTCTCCCTAATAGAGCGTGTATATCAATTTTTTGAATAGAGAACTGAGCATCATTAATCTCAGCTTCAAGGCCAATCGTCACTACCTCACCGCTACCACTGGTGTTTACCTTCGGAGTGTTGATAAGAATAGATGAAGTGTATTCACCAGTAGTGTTGTACTCAGCAATGCCGTACTCGGCTAGAGTTCCTGTACCAAAAATAAATGCTTGCTTAGTGTAACTTTGCGTATAGTCATACCCCCAGTTAAGAGTTGTGGGTGTGCTTTGACCGCCGATAATAGTTAAGTTAAATTTCTTCAAGAACTTTAGGTTAGCCGCATTGCCAAAGTCCAAAGGATTACTAAAGTAACGCATCTCGTACTTTTCAGTTCCGTCTAAAAAACCACTGTACTCAACAATACCACTGTCCTTGCCTATGTAAATACTACCACCCTCAAGAACAGCAAACGACAGAGGCTTTAGACCTGACCAAGTAGTAGCGCGTTGAGAGCCATCCTCTAAGGGTGTTCTCATGTCAAAACAATATACAGTATTACTGTCAGGTAGTGTCACCGCATAAAAAGCATTATCAGAACTGTACACAGACTTAATAGGTTTAGTTTCTAAAGAGACTAATGACATTAAATCAGTACGTACATTCTTACTGATGTCACGCACAGGCATAGACTTCTCTTGGATAGTCCTGCCAAAACTACGTACACCCGTGTCAGACAAAAAGATAATGTCAGTGCCTGTGTGCTGTACTGAGTCACGAGCTATACAACCAACGCCTTCTATGGTGTCTGTAAGGGTCATAGAAGCCGGAGAAGTAGCACCGGAGTACACTAGTATAGACTTCTTGCCAAAGATGATTAGAAAGCCATTGTGAGCTGCTAAGGCTGTTATCTCATCAAAGCCTGTAGGCCATACAGTAGTAACGTCTAACGAACCTGAAGTACCACCTGTCCAGTGATGTCCATTTAACAAATCAGAAAAGTATACTGTGTGCTTATTGCCAGTAACATCCGCTGCCCAAAGTCTCCCGTAAGCTGCTAAAACTTCATTAGCCTCTGGTGGTGTACCTGTTGCTTGGCTGTGTGCTGAGTGTTCTTCCAATACAAAAGAACCACCCTCGTCTGTACCAAGCACGTACTCATGGTCTCGTTGGAACAAGTACGCATGGTTGTTTAGAGTAACAGCTTTCCAGTTGTTAGCTGTAGGAGTATAACCCGTGGGTGTGGCATCCACTAGTGTTGTAGTCCCTGTAAATAGTTTGTTATTACCTGCTGACACTATATATTTATCGCCGGAAGAATCAATGAATTCGTACACTGTTTCAATACCACGGCTAGTGCCTAGTACGGAGGAACCGTTGGTACTGACTTCCTCATAACCTTGTCTTGCACCAATACGACCCAACTTGTCAATAACACAGTTGTCTGCGATAGACGCAAACGAAGGATTACCACCAATAGGTGAGTCCTGCGTGTTAAGGCCAAAGAATCCTGGCGCTGCTACTGTAATGTTCTGTAATTGTTGAGCCATTATGAATACCAGATAGTTTCTTCGGGGTGTTTGGCTGAGTCATAAGCAATGGCGTCCGACAATGAATTACCGGCTAAAGCAAACAACTCTGCGGCGGATGTACCACCCGTTTCTCCACGCTCTCTAGCTCCAAGTGCTGTAGCTAAGTGTGTTACGGGTATAAAAGGTACTGTTAGTCTGTCAGTATCGTTAGTAAATTCATCAGTACGTACAGCAGAGTTAAACGTCACCGTGTACGCTTTGTCTGGGGTGGGGTAAATCTCAACAGTGTCGTCTCCGTTAACGTCCACACCTTTAAAGCAATAGTATTGCGGCTTGCCTGTGGGAGCAGGGGTTACTAAGTTAGCGTTGTCCATGTACGTAGAACCACGGTACTGTATAAAGTTCTTGGAAGTTTCATCTATGACGTTAAAAACCTTCAAGCTAGTACCTGAGCCTGTCAAAGAATATGTATTGGTATCAGCAACAAGAGACAACTGTAATTCAGTACGTAACGCAGTCCAATCATAAGAGTCTTCTACAGTTCTTTTAGCATCATTAACAAGCTCCCCTATAAGCTTAGAGTAGCTGTTCTGAGCTACAGTGCTTACCTCATCCTCTCGGAGCCTACGTAGCACGCTGTTTACTATCTGTAAATATGTCATGTATTAAAACCTTCTTCCTGTTATTAAACCTTCTGCTGGCTGTGTTGGCTGTAAAAACTGCCCTAGTCTGTTATAGTTAACAAGTTGCTGTGTAGCTGGTAAAGAAGCCGTTTGTTGTTGTTGTTGTTGTGACTGTATTAGTGCTTGTTGAAAAGGTGTTATTTTTGTCTCAAGCTTTAACATATCTCCAAACAAAGTATCCGTAGTACGTGTAGCTGAAGGACTGCTAGGCATAACTACTTGTGGCAGACCAACACTAGGTAAGCCTAAGTTAGGTAAACTAATATCAGGTAAGTCTACATCAGGTAAGTCTATATCAGGTAAGTCTATATCAGGTAAGTCTGAGTCTGGTAAGTCTATATCTCCAATAATCTGTCTAACTGTTGTTTCAGCGGCTGACAGCGCGTCTCCTACCTCTTGACCTACGTCCTCAACTACGTCCCCTACCGCTTGACCTACGTCCTCAGCTACGTCCCCTACCGCTTGACCTACGTCCTCAACTACGTCTCCAACAGGGTTAAGTACTGCATCGTCAAAAGCTGATAAACCTTCTCTAGCTGCTGTGTCTGCCGTTGATAGAACATCTCCAACAGGACGCGTAAGAGGCTGTAGCACTTTATCGTCTACTGCTGACAACAAGCCTCTAGCTTCGGTATCTACGGCTGAGAGAACATCCCCTACTTCTGAAGCAACTGGTTTAATGAGGTTCTTGTTAAGTACAGATAAAACGTCTGTAACTGGTGATACTAAATCAGCTACTTGCTTACCTGCTGTTTTGAAAGCATCCTCAACAGCATCGGGAAGAATAGTTCCTCCTTCCGTTATGTATTTACCTACACCTTTTAGCAAAGCGTCTTCTATATCATCGCCTTTAGCAAGAGATTTTAGAGTCTTACTAATTCCCGCGTTCAAGTCGTCAGCGTTTATATTATTATCACTTGCCCAAGTGTTTAAGGCATCCCCAACACCAAGCTTATCTATGGCTTTTTTAACAACCGCAGGCCCATAAGCACGAGCAATAGCTTCTACAGGGTCTCCTGTAACTACCCCTGTTATTAAAGCTTTTGATGCATTATAACCAAGACCTAAGACACCTGTTCCTGCGGATGCTGCTGCTTGAGCGGCGTTTCCTGCGGCTATAGCATTACCAGTGCCCGCGACATTAACTGCATTCATTGCGTCTGTACCAGCCTGCGCTGCCGTAGCCGCGTCTACAGGTGCCTTTATTATGTTAGCCATCTCCATGCCACCCAGAGCAAGGTTAGCATAGTCTGAAGCGTGGAGAGTCTCACCAGAAGCTAATTTAATAGCAGAAAAAAGTTGCTCTGACGAACTCCCTGTGGCTATTGCTAAACCTATTCTGGCCATAGGCTTTAAAACATTATCACGAGCAGCCACCCATGTAGACTCAGAGTCTGCACTCTCGTAGTTAGTCTGACCTATTGCACGTTTAAAGAGCTGTTCTTCGTTTAACCGTGAGTCTCTGCTAGTACCGCTTAACTCTTGGTCATCAAACAAGATAACTTCTCTAGCGTAGAAACCGCTAGGGTCATCCGCAAACGTAGAAGGAACTTCATAAAGAGTGTCTTCTTTAATAAAGTATTGCTTGGATGGCTCTGCGCCGGGGGCGCTTCGTCTAGCATCGTCTGCATAAAGAAGACCAGCGGCTTGCTCAAGATACGTAGTCTTGTCTATAGTTCCCTGTGAGTATTGTCCTTCTACAAAGTTAAGCTGAGAGTTAATATCAAGATTATCATATACTTTAGAAAACTGTTCGATGTCTGTTGAATACAAATCTGTTAGAGCGTCTCGTTGGCCTTGCTTAAACTCTGCTTCTTTGGGGGTATAAATGTCCCAAAATTTAGTGTTGTCTGTAAACTCTTCGTCAGTAAAAGAATCACGAGATAAGTTAATATCCTGTAAAAGTTGTGGGCGTTGTACGTCCATTGCGTAAGCAGTTGAAGCAGCAGGGTCTAAGTTGGCAATAGTGGTGTCAGTACTGCCTAAGTCGTATCCCAGAGAGGCGTTGATGCGCGCCATTATCGCTGCTGGGTCTTCGGCTGCTAGTCGTTCGTTCATTGCTACTGTGTCTACAAAAGGACGCGCTTGTTCACCGTATAGAGAAAAGTCTAGTTCTACAGGGGCTACAGGTTCTACAGGGGCTACAGGTTCTACAGGGGCTACAGGTTCTACAGGCTGCTCAATTGCAAAAGGGTCTACTTCGTTATCAAAGCCACTAGCAAGGCTGACAACTTCTTCTTCCTGTGTGTCTTGAGGAAGCACTAAAGTTTGATAAGGCGCTGGGCTTTTTGTTCTAACATCTAATGCCATTAGTTTATTTCCTCATATCCATTATTTTACTAACTCCACGAATTCCAAAGCTAGAACTTATAGCAATAAACAACAAGTATTGATACCACTCAGGAAGCTCCTCTAGTGCTACAAACGCAGCAGCTACTCTATCTATAACAGTTATGTCGTTAGCAGCTATAGCGTAACCTACCATGAAGATAGGAACAGCTAAGACTATTGTCCAGAACTCATCTTTCCATGAATCCTTAGAAGCATCAGCCATCTTAGATTCCCAGTCAGCATCGTTTGCTATTACTGACATCTTAGCTTGATGCTTAGCTTGCTTTTCTTCTGCTTTGTTATTTAGATAGTTTTTAGCTAAATTAGCAATTGGCCCTATTAAGCTGCTTAGAATACTCATGTATTATACACCATTTAGTCTTGGTTGTCAAGAGTTTTTTTTGTTCCTTTAACTATGCTTTGTACAGTATCAGACTCATATATCCTAATGCCTAACCATATAATTGTCAAAATAGAAGCTGTCGGCGGTAACCAAGCAGCCATTGAAAGTACCGCAGTAGAAGCAGCAGCTACGTCTAACATCTCTTTTGTTTCTTCTACCATGTCAATCCCTTGCTATTTGCTGAGTGAGTAAATTATGGCGTATATCATAACAGGTATAATTGCTACTGCTACGCCAATGATAGTTATAAAGTTTTTTAACATCTTAATTGTGTGGTGTCTCTTTAAAGCAACTAAACGAGCTGCTTGTTCTCTTTCTCTTTTACACTCACTTTGAAACTGTAGCCAGTCACCATACATCTCAGCGCGACCTGCGTATACCATATAATCCTTCAGCCACTCTTCCTGCTCTTTAATCTTCTCCAGAGCCATGAAAGCATCCAAGTCACTTTTGCCCTTAGATGCTACACGTTTTGCTATAACACTTTTATTGTTGAAGTATTGCTTAGCTGCGTCTGAACAATCATATAATTCCTTGCCGTGACTGAGTGCTGTCTTGATAACCTTAAAAGCTGCGTTAGCGGCAGCAATCTCGGCTAACATTTACTCAGACGCTTTACGGATGTCAGCGGCAATACCGTCAACAAACGTAGCAGAACCTGCTCCAACGCCCTTAGCTGTGTCTGTAACCATAACTTGAGCTGAGTCAATAGTGCTGTCTACAATCATCTGTGAGCCGTCTACTGCTGCGTTAAAGGTGTTACAGCCCATAAGAGCCAATGGTAATGCTAATAATAAATATTTCATTTTTGTTTCCTTAAAGTTAAGTATTAATAGTGTTAACAGTTGGGCCGGTGGTGTTAGTCACAGCTTGTATTAACGTCCAGTTAGTTCCATCATTAGAATGCTCAACATTAAAACCAGTAGCCCAGTAGTTGAAGCTGCTGTTGGAGTATCCGTTTCTTACTAGAATACTTCCTATTGT
>Ga0209533_1005250_pt1 | contig 11066 bp, 12 predicted proteins | sample COG_04_FD_184748 | JGI IMG/M metagenome (GOLD analysis project Ga0209533, IMG submission 184748) | Pelagic Microbial community sample from North Sea - COGITO 998_met_04 (SPAdes) (version 2) | ecosystem: Environmental > Aquatic > Marine > Neritic zone/Coastal water | place: Helgoland, sampling... | reverse complement strand
GGACTCGTTGATGATTTGAATGTGATTATAAACACATTGACCAAAAAGATGAACTTGAAATATGCTGTAGCTCGCGAAGAATCTCAAGGAAGACAAACGGCGTTTAACACTGTTTCTGAAATGCAGATTAATATAGATGACGATGATATTTCATTGCTAGACATACGACCTCCTAGATTACGACGCGAACCCACTAGTGCATATGCTACACCCGGCAGAATTGGTCTGATGCGAGAAATGAGTAATAATAGCGGAAATGTAGATATCGAGCATGATTTACGTGCACATTCTCCCGCAATAGTATCACCAGTTCGCGATGAAGATAGTCAATTCGATGCGTTCCCGTCAATAAATTCACCATAATATTGTATATTTAAGATTATTTCCCATTCTTTAACTGTAAAAATGATGCTAATACCGTCTTGTTTTTTTCGGCATATTGTTGCGTTTGTAGTTTTGATTTATATTCCTTTTTCATCATCTGTTCATTCATAACCCGTTCTTGTTCCTGCAACATTGTCGTTGCCTTTTCTTTTTCAAGAGGATCATATGAATATTGACTACGCGCACGATTGAATTCATCTACGGATTTATATGTTTTTGACTGGTCAAAATCTTGTTCACTTACGGCCAGCACAGTTTGGTCGCGATGAACTTTTCTCAAATCATCATATTGTAATTTTCCGAATGGGTCACACGAAACATACTGGTCGGTATCTTCATACAATGATGAATTTCCTGCACTTGTTGTGTGTAACATTTCTTGGACACCGTTGTATTTTATTACACTATTTGACTGTTGTTTTATTCGATTGAAGGCATCTCCCATTTCACTTTTCGATATTTTTCCTTCTGGTATTTTAAATTCGTTATCTTCTTGCTTAAACCATTCATTTCGTGTAGTATCCGGACGATTTCCCATATTATTGCTTTCAAATAATCGGTTAAACTTATCTTGGAAATCACTGTTCGAAATTTCGTTTATTTGTTTGTTTATGTTGTCTGATGTAGAATTATCATTGTCTTCGTTGGGTCTATATACTAATTCTTTACCGTCAACCTGTTTATGTTGGCGATTTTGATTATCATAAAATTGAACAATTACATCAAAAGCCTTTTTATAAAACAAAAAATATTTGGAGTCTAATTTAGATTTATCTGGGTGTAACATCAGCACCCTTTTTTTGGCTTGTCTCAAATCATTTGTCGAAATGTTATATGCAGTTAATCCGAATAAACTTAGTAATTCTTCCAATGAATATGTCTGAATATCTAAATTATGCGTTGGTCTCGACATTGCGCCTTATACATGTCTTCCTATATTTTTTAATGCAGAAATAAACACATACTGCGTAAGTTATTCTGTAATAATTATAATACGAGTATATAAAAATGAAGCCCTCGACTTTAGGAGGGGATGACAAAACACACAGTAAAAAAAGGGGCGGGAGAAAACAAAAAAGAGAGGTTGAAAAAGTTCTTCTTCGTGAATACAACGGCGAAGACAACGAGAATGTCCACGAACAACGTTCAGTTTATGAAAATATGCAATACCTGTCTCCCAAAGAAAAAGAGGAGTTTGAAAAAAAGTTTACTCGCCCAAAAACACGAAGTCAGGAAATATATGCATCCATGTTACGTTCAAAAGCAAAGAAAATTGTAATCGCAACGGGTCCCGCCGGAACAGGTAAAACCATGTTTGCTACTGAATTTGCTGTGAGAAATTTTTTACTTGGAAAATGTGAGAAAATTGTATTAACACGTCCGTCTGTATCAGTCGATGAAGATTTGGGGTTTCTTCCCGGAACATTAGAGGACAAAATGTCTCCTTGGATGCGACCCATCTATGATATATTATATCAATTTATGACTCCAAAAGAGGTTGTAGACTTAATGGAAGATAAAATTATAGAAATATCACCCCTCGGATTTATGCGTGGTAGAACATTTAAGAATTGTTGGATTGTAGCGGACGAGATGCAAAACTCCACCGTTTCTCAAATGAAGATGCTTCTAACCCGTATAGGTGAAAATAGTAGGCTGGTCATTACCGGCGATTTAGACCAACATGATAAAGTCACAGTCCAGAACGGTTTAGAAGATTTCCTTGATAAATTTAAGGGCAAACGTTCAGCTAGTATTGGTAGTTTTGAATTCGACAAGAGCGACATTCAGCGCGAAGAAGTTGTGAAGGAGGTGCTCGATATTTATGCAAATGAACATATCCCAATAGGTTATTCTTCTAGTGAAGATGATCACATCGATAAATAAGAATAATCATTATTTTTTCAAACTATATAGTATAATAAAATAATGAAAGTTTCAGGATTATTGGAAAGTAAAGCCGTACTATACTTCTTGGTCACAATATCAATTGTAAATATGGTTACCTATGCGGCAACAAATGAACCAACTTATGCCGGTTATATGTTGCTAATTGGATTCCTAACATCATTTTTTAGCAAGAATATGATTGTTATTTTATTTATCGCAATCGCATTCACAAACATTATCCGTTTTGGTATGATGTCCGCTTCTCAATCTAGAGAAGGATTCGACATTGAAGGTATCGATAAATTGACCAAACATTTGACCGATTCTTCTAAGTCTTCCGATTCTAATCCCAAAGACCCCGCAAAGGACCTTCAACAACAATCTACCGATGCAATTGATAGTCAATTGGAAGAACTTATTGGCCAGATTGAATCATCGGGTATGATGGACCAAATGGACAAGGCTCTTGATCATAATGTGATTCAAGAAGCAAAGAATAAGCTTTCCGAGGCACTTACCCAGGTTGAGAACATTTCAAATGAAGGACAGCGTGAAAAGGTAAAGTCAATATTAGATGTTCAAGTTAAACTTGTAGATTATTTAGCTGGAATATCACCTTTAGTTGGTGAATTCAAGTCTGCATTGAATTCTATTAAAAAATAAACGCCATAGGAGTTTAGAGCTACTATATTCATTGATACTATTTTGATTACTAGTATCAATACTCAAGTCACATTTACGATATAAATAATGCAATGTGTATATATACAATTCAATGAAAAATAACATGTTATCGAAAAATACAATAATAGTTATTTTAATATTATTAGCCACATTCATTATCCCAAATTTTATAGCATATAAATTGGATTTGAAACGCATAGAAGAACAACGAATTCGAGAAGGCATGGGTTTCTTTGGTCCTGATATTATGAATATGTTTCCTAATTTGGGTGGATTAATTGCATCGATATTTAATAGTATTTTCGCTGTTATGAAATATGTTCTTGGGATTTTAAATCAAGTTACTACTATTCTAGCAAAAATTGCTGGATTTGCTAGAGGAATTATACAAATGCTCACTAACTGGTTTGCAGGATTAGGTGTCGTAATGCAGGTAACAATTGCTGCTTTTTCAATAGCAACACTCTCCATTTTAGTAGATATCTTTATTAAACAAATTACGAATTGGGCAACCGGTGTCGCAAATCATATTGAATGTGGTGCGGCAGAATTCGGTAAAGGTTGGGTAAATACATTTAAAACATTGGGCATTATGTTTGAATGTTCATGGAAGTTGTTAATCAACTTTTTTAATGGTAATTGCACGCGGTATTATATTACTGACCTGGTAATCGGTTTAACATACGGTGTATTTGTTCAACTCCCGTTAATATTAATTAACGCTATTTTTGGTCTTAACTTACAACCCATAGTAGAGTTTTTTTATAAATTAATTGTAGTTCCATTAGACGCAATATTTTTTGCTATATCGGGCTTTCATTTAGTAAATTGGCCCGATTCTGTAATTAATGATTGCTATCGATGTAAAGCAACATGGACAATACAGACATATCAAGCAAAAAGACATGAAGATGGCTCGATCGATTACGATGGAGACTATAATGTAAGAAGGGAAGTCGTTGATAAGCCCGTAACATTATATAAACCAATGAATGAATGGGCTCAGTTATTTGATTGCAGTGCTGAGCAGATTATACATGGATTTCTTAAGGTGTTTACATCAATTGTTCCCAATGCTAAGTGGGGTGCATGGGGTGATGGTGAACATTTACCCGGTTGGGATGACGAACCCAGCTTTTTGGGCATATAAGCGTGATTATGTCTAGTCATACTATATAAATGGCTAGACAAACATCTTCTGTTGGTAAAAAATGTATCCCGGGCTTATTTTGCATTGAAAATATGACTATGTTTTTATTGTTCGTTTTATTAATCGTTGTTATTTATCTATATTATTCTCAAATTGCAAAAACTTCTGAACTTAGTAAACAGGGTTCCATCACTCAACCTATTGTCGTTATCCCACCCGTCGCTGATGTGTCTCCGCCCGGTTTAGTCGCAATCTCTGCACGAAATGACCCATTACAAAGTGAATATGCTCCCCCCCTTAAAGCAGAAAGCTACGGACTACCTATCAACATTAAAACTCGAGGATATGAGAGTAATTATTCTCAACTTGGTATTTTAACACGCGAAAATGGCGAAAGTATGATATTACCATTGATGGGTAGACGCTCCTCTTCGGGTCGTGATAAATACCAATATTATACTATGACGAATACTGCCGGAAATATTAACACCAAGCTTCCGGTAAGTGTAAAGGGTCGAAGTTGCTCATCAGACATGGGTTGTGATGAAATATATAACAATGATGCCGTTTATGTTGAAGGATATAATGATACATTTAGAGCAACTATTTATGAGAATGCTCTCTATTCTTATATTCCTTGGTTGTAATAGAGAGATTCTATGATAAAAATATAGACGGATATTACAAACAACACCCATGTATACATTAAAAAGTGGCAGATATCCTATAATGAAAGGAGGAAAGAAGAAAAAATTAATAAATATATTGGAAGAATTATTGGGTATTAACCAGCTAACATTTGGGAATGTAGAACAACTGGAAGACCGGAAAACGGCATTAGAATTGTCCGAAGAACATAAACGAGGTAGGATAGCCAAACGTGCGGAATGGGGAGCAGAAAAGAAAAGGCGGTCCGACGAAGAAGAAGCTGCGGCTGCGGCGGCTGGTCTTTCACTCGAGGACTTTAAAGCGAGAAAAAAGAAAATTGCTGATGCTGCGGCGGATGCTGTTGCGAAGAAGGCCACAGATGCCGCTGCTGCTGCTTCCGACAAACGAACGGCGAAGAAGGATGCTAAAAAAAGGGGGAGGAGAATAAAAGACGATGACTTTACCTTTGTCGGTGATATTGAGTCTGCACATCAAACCGATATCAAGAAGATTATAACCCAATTAAATGATATATTACGATTAAAGGAGCTTGGACTGTATGATGATATCCAATCCGAACCAAACATAGTTTTAATTAGAACAACAAACATTAAGGACGGTGAAGAACAAATTAGTAAAACGGCTGAAAAAGTGTTTGTTGCGCCATTGGAAGAATGATTTTTACAGATAATAAATTTAGATGTTAGATATCTATATTTAGTCATTGTAAATCAGAAAATAGATAATATAATCATACATATATACAGACATGCCCTTTGATTTAACAAAAGAAGTTGATACATCGAAATCGATAAAAATTAATTATATACCTATGGGTGTTACAGGTATTATTAATGATGATACAAACCATTGGATTACAGGTCAATGTGAACGCGGAGCATCATCAAATGTAACTTATTCCGAAAGTGGTGTTACTAAAGAATACAAAGCTGATAAGTTATGGATTGTTAGCAATAAGAACGGTGCTGGACAAACACCGTTACAACTAGTAACCGGTAAAGAATATAATGCTGAATTGTTCATACGTAACTTGGATATGAATAATAATGACCCAATGTATACTTGTTTCTTATTAAATGTTGTTGATTCGGGACCTGAAAACAGTCAAATTGATGGTATTGTGAGGGCTGCAACTTCTGACCCAGCCGTAACATCGTTAAATGTAGATTTAAATGCGGATATATTTCGTATTAATACTGATGACGCCAAATACATACAATACAAGAGTTCGAATGGACGCACCGTGTTCGTTTGTTCTGAACCAATTAAGGTAACTGCTACCGCAATATTTAATTTGGAAAATAATATGAAGTTGTTTGATATGACCGCAACTGATTATTCATTAATCGGCTCACCTGTTCCAGGTGATTGGATGGAATGTGATTATGTTCCGATTGAAGGTGAAGAAGCAACTAGTTATAACTTACCAATTGTAAGCGGTATTGTGCAGGACCAGGCGGCAAATAGTTCGTTGAGAACAATGATAATGTTCATCTTATTTATCCTGTTTATGGGAATATCATATACAATTATACCAACTGCTTATATGTATACTGCAAAAATTATATTTGATTTTACTGATGTTGAAACTTCAGAGGACCAGAAAAGTCAATTGAAGAGTATTAATATTGGTCTAAGTGTATTAATTGCAGGAACAGCTATACTATTATTTTTCATTGGTGCAGGCGTATTTGGAAACACCGATAATATACCAAATGCTAGTTTACTACTATTAATCGGAATGAGTCTTGGTATCTTTTATATGATTGGCTACATCATTTTACAATCTAAAACCTCAGCAGATAAGGAGTGGCCTATTAACAAAATACAGGAGGACCAAGATGATTAAATCCTTGGTACCCATATCTAAAATACTATATATTCAAAGAGTTGGTACTTTCTTCAAATGGAACTTTTTGAGAATTTGAAAAAGTTCCAAATAGGATACTTCGACCTTTTATCCAGAATAGGTTTTTTGGATAAAAGGGACATGAAAGCATAATGCTTTGTTTTGTAAATCACGAAAAAACGATTGACTGCACAACTTTTTTGCGTATTCGATAAAATAGTTGTGCGCAAAAAGGTTTAGGCATTTTTTTCTATTAGGATTTATATAGGATTAATGCCTAACATTCCTAACGATAAAAATGCCGAAAAATGCCGGAAGTATATATGTGAAAAATGCAACTTTACATGCAGTAAGTTAAGTAATTATAATACACATTTATCCACTGCAAAACACAAAAACCTAACAAATCCTAACGAAATCTCGCCGAAAAATGCCGCTACATATACATGTATTTGCGGCAAGGAATATAAACATTTATCAACATTAAGCAATCACAAAAAGAAATGTAACGGTCAACAAAAAACTCCCCAATTTGAAAACACATTTATAGAAGTCGAAGATAAAAAGGACAAAATAATAGAAGGATTGTTGAAGGATAGTCAAGAGATGAACAAATTATTCATGAAGGATAGCGTAGAGATGAAGAATTTACTCCTAATGTTTGTGAAAAATCAACAAGATGTTGCGCAAAAACAACAAGAAAATACCGTTGAAATAATTACAGGCGTTATGAAATCACTCCCTCCTATGGGTAACACCACAAATACAAATACGAATAGTCATAATAACACTTTGAATTTCTATTTAACAAATACGTGCAAAGATGCCGAATCAATCCATGATTTCACCGAACGTTTCGTAGCACGGAGTATAGAGTTTTTCAAGGACAATTTCAGACAGGTAGCATCTAACCAGGTGGATTTAGCGTCCAGTGTCTATGAAATTATGAATAAGTGCTTGAATGAGAAGCCCCAAAATGAAAAATTCATTCAAACTACAGACGTCAAAAATGGTATTTTATACGTGAAAGAAAAGAAAAAGAACGAACAAAGACAATTATACGGAGAAGCCGAATTTGTGAAACATATAGATGGTTTTGAAAAGGCGGGAATAAATCTAGAACATGCTATAAATAAGGTATTTTTACCCATGAAAGAAGAATTCACCGAACTCATGAAGTTGGAATGTGGAAATGCACCAGACGAGGACAATTTCGAGGACGAAGATGAGTATGAAGAGGAATTGTATAAATATAATTCACGGGTGATGGAATTGAAACGAAACATGTGTTTACAGACCTACAATACCTCGACCGTATTTGATAAGAAACATATTAGAGATGAAATTTTAGCAAGAACCAAGCGAATCAAGGAGCAAGCAATGGTATAATTATTTCATACTAGTAAATGAAATAATTCAAAATGAGACGACTTAAATTAATGAAGTACCAATGGTGTTTGTAGCAACAGGCTTAAACGAGGTTTGGACGATAGCCATTTTTTCAGCTTTACCAATGGGTGCACGTTCCATGACGATTTCTTCCTCTAATGTGATTGGCTGAGACGACCCAGGGTTAGCATTGCGAGGTTCTTCATGAGGAGGAGTAGCATCAACGATTTGCTTCTCTGCATCAGAGCTTTTTTGATTACTGGATTTGGTGTGTTGGACATAATGAGTTGTATTTTTTACAACACTGCTTCTACGCAATAATGTATATGCGACAAACAAGAATAACACACCTAAACAAGGGTTGGTATAGACAAATAATCCGATTGCGATAGCAAAAATGCATAGCATACCAAGAGGTGATTCAATATAAGGGGATAAGCCACTAGGTGTTGATACTGGAAACACTAAATACAACACAAATACCGCTAAAACGAGTATTTCGGGCAAAGTAATTTTCTTAAGAAGTGACTTCAAATTCATTATATAGGATATTACTATATTTTACTCTAGATGCATAGCTATGTTATGGTTGATAACCATGTTATAAAATTGAAAATATATAAAATGAAGACTTGTGTATATTATATACTAAATGTCGACTCAATGGAAACGTAGGCAATCAATAATAGCTAAAGAAAATAAGCGACACAAGCAAGTTGTATCGGAACAATTATCGGACAGTTGTAAAGAAACAATACGTTCGGGGTCATATCTTGGAAAAAAAGGTTACACCATTCCTCGCGAACTGTTATCTGAATCTGAACAAGAATTTCTACATAAAGACCTGTTTGTGAAACCGGTTTCAATCGGACCGTCATATGGTCTACCGGGGGCGGAAGATGAGGGTGCATTTCCCGTTTACAGGGAAAATGCGAAGAAAATATACATTCCTCGATTTTATGGATTGGAACGATATGGACTACCCGAACGTTCCGAAATAACCGAGGGTGAAAATATTAATGTAAATTTCCCTAAACCTCTGCGTGATTATCAAGACAAAATTGTGGATGTTTATATGAATCATATAAGTCAACCTATATGCAGTGAGTCTGATAAAAAAGGTAATGGAGGTATACTCGAGGTTCCGTGTGGTAGAGGAAAAACGGTTTTATCTCTAAAAATAATCTCCCTTTTGCAAAAAAAGACATTGATTATAGTTCACAAAGAATTCTTAATGAATCAATGGATTGACCGAGCAAACGAGTTTCTACCCGGTGCTAAAATAGGTAAAATTCAAGGACCTGTATTTGATGTCGAGGGTAAAGATATTGTAATCGGAATGTTACAAACCTTGTATGACCGTGCATTACCGGAAAATGCATTTGATTGTTTTGGATTAACGATTATTGATGAGGTTCATAGGATAGGCAGCGAACAATTTTCCAAGACATTGCTTCGCGTAGTTAGTCCTAATATGTTGGGTATTTCGGCAACAGTTGACCGAAAAGATAAATTGACGAAAATATTGTATATGTTTATTGGACCTAAAATATATTGTGAGGCACGTGAAAACGATGACCCAGTATGTGTTCGGGCGCTCGAATATATTACATCAGATTCCTCATTTAACGAAACCGAATACGATTTTAGAGGTCAAACCAAATATAGCACGATGATATCAAAACTGTCCGGATTTGGACCACGAAGTGATTTTATTGTTCGCGTTTTGGGAGATTTGATAAAAGAGGGTCAATCAAACGAGACGGATACGCAAGTCATGGTGTTATGCCATAACCGTTCACTATTGAAATATCTATATGAAGCAATTGTCCATCGCGGATTCGCAAGTGTTGGATATTATGTCGGTGGTATGAAACAGTCGGCTTTACAGGAAACAGAAGACAAACAGATAGTATTGGCTACCTATGCGATGGCCGCCGAGGCATTAGATATCAAATCATTGTCTGTCTTAGTAATGGCTTCGCCAAAAACGGATATTACACAGTCGGTGGGTCGTATATTACGCGTGCGCCATGATAATCCGATTGTAGTGGATATTGTAGACCGTCACGACATATTTCAAAATCAATGGCGGCAACGCAAGACATTTTACAGGAAATGTAATTATCGGATACTATCCATGGACAGTGTTCGATATCAAGGCATGAGTTTGGACTGGAAAAACGACAAGACATGGTCGAAAGTGTTCGAACCACGAGGACCCATGAAAAAAGAAGATGCGGATAAAACGCGGGGGAAATGTTTGATATCAATTAAGGATTTGGACGTAGACGACGAATCATAATTCAATAATTGGATTAGGAGTCGTCGTTTCACCTTGATATTTACGAGCTAGTTTGTTTTTTTTATAATTTTGTATCACATTCCGCATAGATACATATATTGATTCAATGGTAATAGCAGTGACTACAATCACGCCAATTGAGATTACGATTATGATTGGTATTGGTAACATATTACTAATATTATAGTATACAATAATATTATCAATTTTATTAGACTACGATTTCAACCATTTTTTTGATATATAATCGCGTCGGAATCCAAATGCGATAAGCGGAAGAACGACGACGTAGATTTGATATTTTCTCATGTAAAACATCTTTTGAGGAAATAAAATTAGAGGTCAATGAAATAATTTCATTTGACGTATTCACAGATAAAATGCGAACAAATCGCAAATGATAATCGACGGTATATCTAGAAGGATATTGATATAATACAATATGTCCAATTAGGGATTGTATATTTTCATGAGTTATTTCTGGTTGGTCAAGATACAAAAAGTTGCATAATTCCCCCTTTATATTTTGTTCAAAATAGGGTGAGTTACAAGAAAGTTGTGGTTCTAATAATACATCTGAATTCATAATATCTAATTTAAAATAAGAATCGCATTGGTTTGATATATAATTTAATAGATTAGATGAATAATATTTCGTTTCAGTCTCCATAAAGTTATAAAACCATTGGAATATAACAAACGCAAAAATTCTAACTCATAATAGGGTATAAATTATTATGAATTTA
>Ga0209533_1005247_pt1 | contig 11070 bp, 8 predicted proteins | sample COG_04_FD_184748 | JGI IMG/M metagenome (GOLD analysis project Ga0209533, IMG submission 184748) | Pelagic Microbial community sample from North Sea - COGITO 998_met_04 (SPAdes) (version 2) | ecosystem: Environmental > Aquatic > Marine > Neritic zone/Coastal water | place: Helgoland, sampling... | reverse complement strand
GGTGACAGAACAATATACAGATGCATTCAACAACATGGGGCCAATTCTATTACCCGTTGTAATTGCTGGAGTAGGAATACTTGCCTCTATTATTGGAACTTTCTTTGTAAGCATAAAAAATAACGATGCAAAAGAAGCTAAAGTACAAGCGGCACTTGATCTAGGAAACTGGGCATCGATTGTAATTACACTAATTGCCAGTTACTTTTTAATTGACTGGATGCTACCATCAACCATGACCATGAACTTCTTTGGTGAAGGGACAAAAGAAATTCCTTCTATAAATGTCTTTGGCGCAGCCTGTATTGGTTTGGCTGTTGGGGCTTTAATTTCTATGGTCACGGCTTACTATACTTCTCTCGGGAAGAAACCTGTTATGGATATTGTGCGAAATAGCTCCACAGGAGCAGCAACCAACATTATTGCAGGTTTAGCCGTTGGGATGAAATCTACGTTCTTGTCTGTGATATTATTTGCAGCAGCGATTTATGGTTCATATGCACTAGCTGGTTTTTATGGGGTAGCACTTGCAGCTTCAGCTATGATGGCAACCACGGCAATGCAATTAGCTATTGATGCTTTTGGTCCAATTGCAGATAATGCAGGTGGAGTTGCAGAAATGAGTGAGCTTGCTCCAGAAGTTAGAGAGCGAACGGATATTCTTGACTCTGTTGGAAACACTACTGCAGCTGTGGGTAAAGGATTTGCCATAGCCTCTGCAGCATTAACAGCCTTAGCCCTTTTTGCTGCCTATGTAACGTTTACTGGAATTGACGGAATCAACATCTTTAAAGCAGATGTATTGGCCATGTTATTTGTTGGAGCAATGATTCCTGTTATTTTTTCAGCCCTAGCAATGGAGTCTGTTGGAAAAGCTGCCATGGAAATGGTGGAAGAAGTTCGTAGACAATTCAGAGAGATTCCAGGAATTATGGAAGGTACTGGTGTTCCAGAATATGCTAAATGTGTAGATATCTCTACCAAAGCAGCATTGAAAGAAATGATTTTACCGGGTTTAATTACCATCATCTCACCAATCTTTATTGGTTTAGTCTTTGGTGCAGAACCTTTGGGAGGCTATATGGCTGGAGTATGTGTGAGCGGTGTAATGTGGGCAATTTTTCAAAACAATGCTGGTGGAGCATGGGATAATGCAAAAAAATCTTTTGAAGCTGGTGTTGAAATCAACGGTGAAATGACTTTTAAAGGGTCTGAAGCGCACAAAGCAGCTGTGACCGGAGACACTGTTGGAGATCCATTCAAAGACACATCTGGACCTTCAATGAACATTTTAATTAAATTAACCTGTTTGGTTGGTTTGGTCATTGCTCCTTTATTAGGGTCACACCAAGTTTCGCATGTGGCAGAGACAAACAATGAAATCCGTAAGGAAATTCGTGTTCAAGTAAGTGCCGATGGTACTGATTTGGTGGAAGCAACAATTGAAACAACTACCATCCAAAATGGCGAAAAAACCACAGAAGAAAAAACAATTTCCGGAACAGAGCAAGAAGTACAAGCTGCTTTAGATCAAATGAAAGAAGTTGAGGTTGCCATTAATACTACCAAAGAATAAGCGGTAGCGTAACTATATAAAAAAAGCGGATCTAATGATCCGCTTTTTTTATGCGTGAGAATTAAAATAAACCATGGATTTCAGCATCGATCATTTCAATGATTTTGCCAAGATCCTCAGGCTTGTCGACAAAGTTGATTTCATCAACGTCGATAATTAATAATTTTCCTTTGTCGTATCCATGCATCCAGGCTTCATAGCGCTCGTTTAGACGACTTAAATAATCAATACTAATAGAATTTTCGAACTCCCTTCCTCTTCGGTGGATATTGTTGACCAAGTTGGGAATACTACTTCTCAGGTAAATCATTAAATCTGGTCCAGTAACCATGTTTTCCATGAGGTCAAACAATTCTTTGTAATTTTCAAAATCACGCTTGGTGAGTAAACCCATTGCATGAAGATTGGGCGCGAAAATATATGCATCTTCATAAATAGTTCTGTCTTGAATAACTTTTTCCCCACTCTTTTGAATTTCCAATAGTTGTCCAAAACGACTATTGAGAAAGTAAATTTGAAGGTTAAACGACCAGCGTTCCATTTCGTGGTAAAAATCGTCCAGATAAGGGTTTTCTAAAACCTCCTCATAATGAGCTTGCCATCGATAATGTTTTGATAAAAGTTTAGTGAGGGTGGTTTTTCCTGATCCTATATTACCTGCAATGGCAATGTGCATGTGTTCTGTTTTTTTGAAAGGTGAATCTAAAATATATAAGGAGCATTTAAAATTAACTTCTTTTTTTGGAACATAAAAGGAATTTAGGCCGCATTGTTTCTGTTCGCATTCAATTTGCAGAAATTGTTTTAAGTATTGAAAAAAAAGAATACCTTTGTCCAACAATTAACGAGGAAGGATTTGACTGATTGCAGACCTCGCAAAAAAAATGCTAAAACAGAATTGCTTTCACGCAAGAAGTAATCTTCAAATCCTTCCTGAAAGCAATATTAGATGGCCTATTTTTTTACCTCAGAATCTGTTAGTGAAGGACACCCAGATAAAGTAGCTGATCAAATCAGTGATGCATTAATTGATAATTTTCTGGCCTTTGATCCAGACAGCAAAGTTGCCTGCGAAACATTGGTAACCACTGGTCAAGCCGTTTTGGCTGGAGAAGTTAAGAGTTCTACCTATCTCGATGTACAAAAAATTGCGCGCGACACCATCAATAAAATTGGATACACCAAAGGGGAATACCAGTTTTCTGGTGATTCATGTGGCGTCATTTCTTTAATCCACGAACAGTCGCAAGAAATTAATCAAGGTGTAGATCGCGCAGAAAAAGCTGCACAAGGTGCCGGAGATCAAGGAATCATGTTTGGTTATGCCTCTAACGAAACCGATAATTACATGCCCTTGGCGTTGGATTTATCCCATAAACTATTGATCGAGCTAGCAGCACTACGTCGCGAAAACAAAGAAATTACTTATTTACGTCCAGATGCAAAGTCACAAGTTACCCTTGAGTATGATGAGAACGATGTGCCAATCCGAATAGACACTATCGTAATTTCTACCCAACACGATCCTTTTGATGAAAATGACGACCGTATGTTGGCCAAAATCAAGGAAGATATAATTGCTGTTTTGATTCCACGCGTTAAGGCACAATTACCAGAGCGCATACAAACTCTCTTCGATAATAATATCACTTATCATATTAACCCGACAGGTAAATTCGTCATTGGTGGTCCACATGGAGATACAGGTTTAACAGGAAGAAAAATTATTGTAGATACTTATGGTGGAAAAGGAGGTCATGGTGGAGGTGCCTTTAGCGGAAAAGACCCAAGCAAGGTAGATAGAAGTGCAGCTTACGCCTCACGCCACATCGCTAAAAATCTTGTTGCGGCAGGAGTAGCCGATGAATTATTGGTGCAACTTAGCTATGCCATTGGTGTAGCAGAACCAACCTCAATCGCGGTCAATACCTACGGAAAATCAAATGTTGATTTAACCGATGGACAAATCGCAGAGAAAATCAAAACCATTTTTAATTTAACACCCTACGGTATAGAACAGCGCTTAAAATTGCGCACGCCCATCTATTCTGAAACGGCTGCCTATGGTCATATGGGGAGAACACCACAGAAAATAACCAAAACCTTTGAGTCACCTTATAGTGGTAAAAAAGAACTGGAAGTAGAATTGTTTACCTGGGAAAAATTAGATCAAGTAGAAAGTGTCAAAAAAGCATTTAACCTATAGAAGATCAATGGATAACGACGTTTTTATTAATGAATTGAAGCAAATTCGTTTAACCAACGGACAGGAACTCAGCTACCAACATTTTGGCTGTGATTATTCTTCTGCTCCTGTAGTGGTTATAAACCATCCGCTTACTGCAAACTCTAATGTGACTGGAGAAAACGGATGGTGGAATGAAATCGTTGGTGCTAATAAAGTCATCGATACCAATCGTTTTGCTGTAATTGCTTTTAATATTCCAGGAAATGGATATGATGGGACAGTAATTGAAAACTATGCCAATTGGCATACAGGCACCATTGCTGGGTTTTTCTGTGCAGGATTAAGGCAATTGGGAATCACAAAAATCCACACATTAATTGGTGGTTCACTTGGTGCTGGAATTGCCTGGGAAATGGCCGCTTTGAGTCCAAATTATATTGACCGCCTGATTCCTATTGCTGGAGATTGGAAGTCGTCTGACTGGATGATTGCCACAACTTATATTCAAAATCAGATTTTGGAGAGCAGCCCCAAACCACTCGAAATTGCTCGCATGCACGCCATGATGTGTTATCGAACACCACAGTCGTTTAAATTACGTTTTAATCGTACGATCAATAAAGAACTCAATATTTACAATGTCGAATCTTGGTTGCTTTATCATGGAAATAAATTAAAGGAACGCTTTCAGTTGCAAGCCTACAAGGCCATGAACCATTTATTAGGAAAGATTGATATTAGCCGTAACGGGAAATCCTTTGAAGAAAATATTCAAAATATACAGTCTGAAATTCATATAATATCCATCGACAGTGATTTGTTTTTCCCCCTGTCGGAAGATTGTGAAACAGTTGCTTTGGCGGAGAAAGCCAATGTCAATATTCACCATCACATTATCAGTTCAGATTTTGGTCACGATGCTTTTCTGATGGAACACAAAAAAGTAAAAGAAATACTCACCACCATATTAAATTAAGACACAGCTTATGAAAGTAAATTTAGAGCGTATCAACAAAGATTATCTTTTCGAAGTTCGTAACGAAGCGGGGAGAAGTGTAATCTTGGACAATAAGTCAAAAGAAGAAGGTATTGTTGCTGGAATTAGTCCAATGGAACTTGTTCTTATGGGAGTGGCTGGCTGCAGTAGTATCGATATTGTTGCCATTCTTGGAAAGCAAAAAATAAACCCAGATAGCCTTCGTATGGAGGTGCACGGTCTTCGCAACGAAGGAGATGTGCCAGCGTTATTTCATACCATAGAAATCACTATTCATCTAGAAGGAGAAGATATTAGCCCGGAAAAAGCAACACGTGCAGCGAAGCTTTCCTATGAAAAATATTGTTCCGTTTCTAAAATGATCGATAGGGTGGCAGATATACGATTTAACATCATTCTTAACGGAAAAGCGATATGAGTCAACGATTAGAAACAAAAGCCATTCGAACACAAATGGAACGTTCCCAGTACATGGAGCATTCAACGCCTTTGCACCTTACCTCAAGTTTTGTTTTTGAGGATGCAGAAGAAATGCGTGCTGCTTTTGCAGAAGAGAAAGAACGCAATATCTATAGCCGTTTTACCAACCCAAACACTTCCGAATTGGTCGAAAAGGTAGCCGATATGGAAGGTGCCGAAGATGGCGTTTCTTTTGCTACAGGCATGGGAGCTGTATTTGGCACCTTTGCCGCCTTACTCAATAGTGGAGATCATATCGTATCTGCCCGTGCTGTCTTTGGATCCACTCACACTTTATTCACCAAGTTTCTCCCAAAGTGGAATATTGAAACAACTTATTTTGATGTGGAAGCGATTGAGACAATTGAAGACTTGATTCAACCCAACACTAAAATCATTTATGCAGAATCACCCACTAACCCTGGGGTAGCGATTTTAGATTTAGCTTTTTTAGGACAAGTTGCCAAGAAACACAATTTAATTTTGGTCATTGACAATTGCTTTGCAACACCCTATTTGCAGCAGCCCATCAAGTTTGGTGCAGATATCGTCATACATTCTGCCACTAAGCTAATTGACGGCCAAGGTCGTGTTTTAGGTGGAGTTACCGTTGGTCGAAAAGATTTGATCAGAGAAATTTATCTCTTCGCCAGAAACACTGGTTCGGCTCTTTCTCCTTTCAATGCTTGGGTATTGTCAAAGAGCATGGAAACTTTGCCCGTGCGCGTAGATCGTCATTGCCAAACAGCGCTAACCATAGCCGAATTCTTGGAAAATCATCCCAAAGTAAACTGGGTGAAATATCCATTCCTCAAATCGCATCCACAATATGCACTGGCCAAAAAGCAAATGAGTCAAGGAGGAAGTATCATTGCTTTTGAAGTTAAAGGAGGGTTGGTCGCTGGTCAACGATTTTTTGACAGTATCAAATTATTAAGCCTCTCGTCTAATTTGGGCGATTCAAGAACCATAGTTACGCATCCGGCTTCAACCACCCACAGCAAACTTGTAGAAGCAGATCGACTGGCTGTAGGAATTACCGACGGTATGGTGCGCTTGTCGATTGGTTTAGAGCACTTTGAAGATATTAAAAACGACCTAGCACAAGCGTTAGATAAAATATAAATGACAGCAATAGAAAAAGCTTTACAGCAAAGAATTTTGGTCTTAGACGGCGCCATGGGTACCATGCTTCAGGCCTATAAATTTGAGGAAGAAGATTTTCGTGGAGATCGCTTTACAACGCATCCTTCTCCTTTGAAAGGGAACAATGACTTGTTGTCTTTGACCCAGCCAGAAGCCATAAAAGCAGTTCATCGCGCTTATTTTGAAGTTGGTGCGGATATTGTAGAAACCAACACCTTTTCTTCTACTTCAATTGGAATGGCAGATTATGCAATGGAGGAATGGGTCTATGAACTCAATGTCCAATCGGCAAAACTTGCCCGTGAAGTAGCCGATGATTTTACCAAGGCAAATCCGCATAAACCCCGTTTTGTTGCAGGATCGATTGGTCCAACCAACAGAACAGCCAGCATGTCTCCAGATGTCAATGATCCAGGTTATCGTGCGGTCACCTTTGATGACTTGGTTGAAGCCTATAGCGAGCAAGTTCGTGGTTTGGTCGAAGGAGGATCTGATGTTCTTTTGGTTGAAACGGTGTTCGATACCTTAAATGCCAAAGCGGCTTTATTTGCCATTGATGTGTTAAAAGAAGAGAACAATTGGGACATCCCCGTCATGATTAGCGGAACAATAACCGATGCCAGTGGACGAACCCTTTCTGGACAAACCGTTGAAGCTTTTGCCACATCGGTTTCGCATATTCCCTTGTTGAGTATTGGCTTTAATTGCGCTTTAGGGGCTGACCAATTACTGCCCTATGTACGTCGTTTGTCCAAAGAAACTGAAGTCATGGTATCTGCTCATCCCAATGCAGGTTTACCCAATGCCTTTGGTGCCTATGATCAGACGCCCGAGGAGATGCGCGATTTGATAGAGAAATATTTACAAGAAAACCTCATTAATATTATTGGAGGTTGTTGCGGTTCAACCCCAGAGCATATTCAGCTTATTGCTGAAGTAGCGTCAAACTACTCACCTAGAAAAATAAACATCAACGCCTAATGGAAGAACGTTATTTAAAACTTTCTGGACTAGAACCCTTGGTCGTTACGCCCGAATCAAATTTTGTAAATGTTGGGGAACGTACCAATGTTACTGGGTCTCGTCGTTTTTTGCGATTGATTGAACAAGGAGATTTCAATACAGCCATAGAGGTAGCCCGTGATCAAGTTGACGGAGGAGCACAAATTCTGGATGTCAACATGGACGAAGGAATGATTGATGGTGCTAAGGCCATGACAACCTATCTGAATTTGCTTGCGGCAGAACCTGATATATCTCGAATTCCAATTATGATTGATTCTTCCAAGTGGGAAATCATTGAAGCTGGATTGAAGGTTGTTCAAGGGAAATGTGTGGTGAATTCCATCAGCCTAAAAGAAGGGGAAGAAAATTTTATTCAGCAAGCTAAGACCATTCGACGGTATGGTGCAGCAGTCATTGTAATGGCTTTTGACGAAGACGGACAAGCCGACTCCTTAGAAAGACGAATTGAAATCTGTCAACGTTCCTACACCATTTTGGTAGAGAAGGTTAAATTTCCCCCAGAAGACATCATCTTTGATCCGAACGTTTTTCCTGTTGCCACGGGAATGGACGAACATAAATTAAACGCATTAGATTTCTTCAAAGCCACGAAGTGGATTCGCGAAAATCTACCCCACGCCCATGTTAGCGGGGGAGTGAGTAATGTATCTTTTTCTTTCCGTGGAAATAATTTGGTGCGCGAAGCCATGCATTCTGCTTTTCTATATCATGCCATTCAGCATGGAATGGACATGGGAATTGTAAATCCTACCATGCTAGAGATTTACGATGAAATTCCAAAAGATTTACTTACCCACGTGGAAGATGTCTTATTGAACAGAAGAGACGATGCCACAGAGCGTCTACTTGACTTGGCAGAGTCACTCATCAACAATCAAAAAGAACACAAGGTTGAGGTCAAAGCTTGGCGTAGCGAAGCTGTACAAGATCGTATTACCCATTCTTTGGTCAAAGGGATTGACGAGTTTATTGAACTCGATGTGGAAGAAGCACGGCAGGCCGTAGCTAAACCCATTGAGGTAATCGAGGGACATTTGATGACCGGGATGAATGTGGTCGGTGATCTTTTTGGTTCAGGAAAAATGTTTTTGCCTCAAGTCGTTAAGTCTGCACGCGTAATGAAAAAAGCCGTAGCTTATTTACTGCCCTATATTGAGGCAGAAAAAGAGGGTAAGCAACAAGCCGCTGGGAAAATATTAATGGCCACGGTTAAAGGTGATGTTCACGACATCGGAAAGAATATTGTAGGCGTTGTACTGGCTTGTAATAATTATGAGATCATTGATCTAGGGGTTATGGTGCCTCCAGAGAAAATCATTGAAACAGCCCTAAGAGAGCAAGTAGATATCATTGGCCTTTCGGGTTTAATTACTCCATCGCTCGACGAAATGATTTATATCGCTCAAGAATTGAAACGTCAAAACATGGATACTCCGCTAATGATTGGTGGAGCAACTACGTCAAAGGCGCATACGGCGGTTAAGATATCTCCTGAATTGGATTCCACAGTAGTACACGTTAACGATGCTTCTCGAGCGGTAACAGTCGCAGGAAGTTTGTTAAATAAAGAAAATGCTCCACTGTATAAAGAAACAATTCGAAAGGAATACGAAATCTTTCGCGCAAAATTCTTGGATCGTCAGGAAACCAAAGAGCATATTGATCTAGCTACAGCTCGTGCTAAAAAATTACAATTGGATTGGGAGGCATTCACGCCATTTAAACCAAACCAATTGGGTGTACAAATCATCGAAAACCAAGACTTGGATGCTTTGGTGCCTTTTATCGATTGGAGCCCATTTTTCCGATCGTGGGATTTACACGGACACTATCCAGCCATTCTCAATGATCCTATTGTGGGGGAACAAGCTGTCGAGTTGTTCGCCGATGCGCAGGTCATTCTTTCAGAAATATTGGAGAAGAAGCTTTTAACCGCCAAGGCTGTTTTTGGCTTATTTCCAGCCAATTGTGTTAATGATGACGACATCGAGGTATATGTAGATGAGACACGTGATACAGTAGCAGGTACTTTTTTAACCCTGCGTCAGCAAATCAAAAAGCGGGAAGGAAAAACCAATCTTGCTTTGGCCGATTTTATCGCACCTAAAGGGAGTGGTAAAAATGATTATATCGGAAGTTTTTGTGTATCCACTGGTTTTGGTACAGCCGAACTAGCCAAAGCATACGAAGAGGCGAATGATGATTACAATGCCATCATGGTAAAAGCCTTGGCCGACCGTTTTGCCGAAGCCTTTGCCGAGTACTTACACAAAGAAGTTCGAACCAAACATTGGGGATATGTAGCACACGAAAACCTCGACAATGCTGCTTTGATTAAGGAAAGTTATAAGGGAATTCGCCCAGCTCCGGGCTACCCCGCCTGCCCAGATCATTTAGAGAAAAACACCATTTGGGAATTACTCCAAGTTGAGGAGAATATTGGGGTAATCTTGACCGAAAGTTTAGCCATGTGGCCAGCCGCATCGGTTTCAGGTTATTATTTTGCCCATCCAGAGGCTCAATATTTTGGCGTAGGAAAGATCACCCGTGACCAATTAGAAAGTTTTAGCAAACGAAAACAACTACCGATTGAAGAAGCCGAAAAATGGCTTCGACCAAATTTAAAATAGCAACACGTGAAAGTAACCGAACACATTGCCCAAGCAAAGAACAAAACTCAATTCACCTTTGAGATTCTTCCACCATTAAAGGGACAGAATATACAGTCCATTTATGACTCGATCGATCCACTTATGGAATTTAACCCGCCTTTTATAGATGTGACTTACCATAGAGAGGAATACGTGTATAAAGAGTTAGATAACGGTCTTTTACAGAAGCACGTCATCCGAAAGCGTCCAGGAACAGTTGGTATTTGTGCGGCCTTGCAACACAAGTACAATGTCGATGCTATTCCGCATATTTTATGTGGTGGTTTTACCAAAGAAGACACAGAGAATTTCTTGATTGACCTTGATTTTTTAGGAATTGATAATGTTGTTGCTTTGCGCGGTGATGCGATAAAGTCAGAAACCTATTTTACGCCCAACAAAGAAGGGCATGCCTTTGCTAGTGATTTGGTCGGTCAAATTCAAGATTTGAATAAAGGGCATTATTTGGATGAGGAAATTCTTAATACTTCTAAAACCGATTTTTGTATCGGTGTGTCGGGTTATCCAGAAAAACATATGGAAGCTCCATCCTTGGAAAGCGATCTTCATTTTTTAAAGAAAAAGATTGAGGCTGGTGCAGATTATATTGTCACCCAAATGTTTTTTGACAATCAAAAGTTTTTTGAGTTTCAAGACAAGTGTAAAGAAGCGGGGATCAATGTTCCCATTATTCCTGGGCTAAAACCGCTGGCCACCAAAAAGCAATTGAATGCCTTGCCGCATCGTTTTCATGTGGATTTACCCGAGGCTTTGATCAAAGCTGTAATTAAATGCAAAGATAACGCTGCTGTCCGCCAAGTGGGGATGGAGTGGTGCACGCAACAATCCAAAGAGCTCAAAGAAGCTGGCGTGCCTTTTCTACATTATTATTCTATGGGAAAATCAGATAATATTAAAGCCATCGCAGAGGCTGTGTTTTAAAAAAGGTCTTCCCGCAAAATAGCATAGCTATAATTATCTTCCCATTTTCCGCGTATGGGCAAGATTCCCCTATGCATTCCTTCAC
>Ga0209533_1005246_pt1 | contig 11072 bp, 9 predicted proteins | sample COG_04_FD_184748 | JGI IMG/M metagenome (GOLD analysis project Ga0209533, IMG submission 184748) | Pelagic Microbial community sample from North Sea - COGITO 998_met_04 (SPAdes) (version 2) | ecosystem: Environmental > Aquatic > Marine > Neritic zone/Coastal water | place: Helgoland, sampling... | reverse complement strand
GAACCACTATGAAATTCACCAGATTTTAATTTTTCAAATCCAAAATAATAGTCACCGATTCTGATAATACGCCATTCTTTAACATCATCCAAATAGTTTTGAAGGATAACAAAACCATGCTCCTTATCTAATTTGTGTTTTCTATAGCTTCTAAGACCCGAATTAAACACTTTTTTAGCAACATTTTTTAACTGAGAGGAATTGTCTAAAATTTTAACTCCAGAAGTGCCAGAACCGCTACTAGCCTTATAAACAATAGGATAATCACAGTTGTTTGAAAACTGAATGAGTTCATTGTAATCGTAAAAAATATGAGAAGTAGGATGTGGAAGATCATTAATTTTCAACCAGTCTAAGGTTCTTAATTTACTCTCCCAAATCCATAATTCATCATAATTTGGAAATACAGGAACATCATAACTATCGTTTAATAACTTCAAACGGTTATCAAACATATCTTTCCAAGGAGTGTATTGTACTGATGGTCTCGCTATTAAAAAATCAATTGGCTTTGATTTTAAATCTTCCAACCAATTTTCAGTAAAGAAATCAATAACTCTATATGAGATCTTTAATTCTTGAATTGCACTTATATAACTACTATGAAGATGCCAATTCTCTTTAAGGATTCCGACAGTATATTTAGAATTTTCAAAGGTTTGCTCTTCTTGTTTTGTAATTTCTAGAACAGACTTAACAGCCTTCTTTCCTCTATAATCAAAAACATTGAAGTGGTAGTACACAAATTTCTTAAACGCTAATACTAGTTTATCCTTCATACTATTTATCCTCTAAAATAGTTTCTACAATTTCTCGATGCGTCTCACAAGTCACAATATTCTTAAGCGCTAATTTTCTATCGTTTTTATATATCAATTTTAACCATGAGAATTTCTCATTTAACTTACGCATTAATCGTCCGTTACCATTTAAAATACTAAAATAGGTACTCTCTAACGACTTTGATAATTTAAGCCATTCTTCTTGTACATAATTTGGATTTTGAATCATCTTTTGAAAAGCTTCATCAATAGTATTCATAAATGGTTTTGACTCTTCCAAAGTCATCTTTCTTATACCTATTTCATCATTAAGAAAACTATTATGCACATAGGGAATAAGCTTGATCTCCATTGAATTGTCGTCATTCAACATAACTTCAATTAAAAAGCCTTTATACAACCAATCTCTTTTTAATGGATAAGCATCAAAAACAAAGTTTCCTTGTCCATAATAAATATTTCCAGAATTATAGGATTCGTAAACTCCGGCAGTATGTGAATGTTGACAAACCACCATGTTCACACCTTGATCTATAAAAAAGCGACATAATTTTTGTTGTTTTGGGGTGGGAAGCATATAATTTTCTTTACCACCATGGTATAGTAATAATACAAAATCACTAGACTCTTTTAAGTCTTTGATTCTAGTCACAAAATCTATAATATTAACTGGATTGGCACCTGGCTTACCATTTTCAGCTATAGAAAATTCATTCTCTGCATAACTTAAAACTGAAATCGTTTTTCCTTTTATTTGAATTGTAAATGGTTTTGAGGCTTCATCGATAGAATCTCCAGCTCCAACGGAGTAAAACCCTTGATTTTTTAGCGCCTCAATTGTAGTTTGTAAACCTTTAATATCATGATCTAATATATGGTTGTTTGCCAAGTTTAAAAAGTTGATTCCACTTTTCTTAATAGCATTTAATATGTTCGGTGAATTTCCAAAAACAGCGCCGCTTTTTTTAATTGGTGATGGTGAATTTATTAAAGGTGTTTCTAGGTTAGCAATGGCAAGATCTGCAGCTTTTATTACTGGCAAAATATCAGAAAACAATCGCAATGCATCACCTTCTATAAAGGAACTTTCATCTCTTTTAGTAGCGCAAATATCACCTCCTATAATCATTTTAACCATTATATTTTCCGTCTAAAAATGTTTGTGCCCAAGTTTCGAATGCAAAAAACATCCATAGATTTTTTAAATCGCTTTTAGAAAAATCTTGATCTCTTTTATTCCATATGTTAGAAACCTCATTAAAATCAAATAAACCTCTAGATTTTATTCCAGGTAATAATTGATCTTCAATGAGCTCGTTCATTTTCGTTTTCAAAAATAAGTCTTTTACCGGCAATGGGAATCCACTTTTCTTACGATATACAAAGTCCTTATTAAACCGTTTCACAGCAAGTTCTTTTAAAATATGTTTTGTACAGTTGTTAGACTTGTTTAAGTGCCTTAAATCAGTACATTTTTTGACTAAAAAATTACTAGGTAAACTCGCTACTAATTCTACCATATTTTTATCTAAAAACGGCACTCTATTTTCTACAGAATGTGCCATGGTCATCTTGTCTTGCCTATTCAATAAATCCACCATATAGGTTTTTAAATCGTATGCCGAGGCTCTTTTAATTAAATTACCATCTTTTGGAAATAACTCTTTTCTTTGAGACAAAACACTTTCAAGCGAATTACTAAAACTAAAAGTTTTAAAATCTTTTATGCTCATAGCAGAGCTACTCATCATAAAGAAATCTTCTGGGGTCTGTTCTAAGTTGTATTTGCCTTGAATTTTATGACCTAAAATTGGGAATTTAGAGTAACTTTTAAGATTCATATTATATCGACAAGACAAATCATGATATCTAGAGTAACCTCCAAATAGTTCATCTGCGCCTTCTCCACTCAATAAAACTGAGACATTTTCTTTAGCTCGTTCGGCTAGGCGTTTAATTCCTAATGTGTTTGGAATACTTATAGGTTGATCTAAGTGCCATGTCGTCTTAAAGAAATTTTCAAAAGCATATTCATTAGAATACTGATATCTATGAGAATCTGATTTTGTATGACCTGTAACGTAATTTACAAATTCTTCTTCTGAATATTTTTTATCTGAAAACACGATAGAAAACGTATCCATATTTGCATTAAAGAACTCACGAGCATATGTTGTTACTAATGAAGAATCTATACCTCCAGATAATTGACAACCCACAAGAACATCACTCATTAACTGAGATTTTATACTCTCTTTAAATGTATTGTCTAGTAATTCAACAGCATCATTTAAATTGATATCTCTTTCGTTAACCATTTTATAAGACCAGTATTCTTTAATTTTTATATCCTCTTCAGTAATCTCATAATAATGTCCTGGTGGAACATGTTTGATATCTTTATATAACGTTCTATCATGTGCGCAATATCTAAATAATAGATACTCATCAATATGATTGGTATTGAGTTCTGCTTTAAATTCAGGATGCACTGTAAACGATTTTATTTCGGAAGAAAACATCAAGACTCTTGATGTTTTGTATATGTACATTGGTTTAATTCCAACTTGATCTCTAACAATAAAGGTTTTTCGCTTTTTTAAATCGACAATTATAAAAGCAAACATACCATTAAGCAAGTCTAACGTTTTTTTAATTCCATATTCAATATATAAGTATAGAATAACTTCAGAATCTGTTTTACTTTTAATGGGATACCCTTTTGCAATAAGTTCATTTCTGAAGGATAAAGCATTATAGGTTTCTCCGTTGTAGGCCAAAATATAATTTCCACAATGAGAAATCATAGGTTGATGTCCTTTTTTTGACAGGTCTAAAATTGAAAGACGATTAAATCCGATCCCCGCATTTAAATGACTAAATTCTGAATTTTCATCATCAATAATATTGACTTTTGGATCTTTAAACAATGAAAACCCAACCATTCCTTGATCATCTGGACCTCGATGGATCTGAATATCAGTCATAGCTTTTAGCACCCGACTATTTAAAGGTTGATTATTTAGATTTATAAATCCTGTAATTCCACACATAATTATATTATTACCATTGACTGACTAGATAGAACATGGGATTTGTTTTCCCTGTCACATCTTTACTTTGCACCCAGTCTATTATTTTACCTCCATTGTCTTCAATCATAGGTCTAAAAGTTTCTAAATCCATTCCTCCTTGAGTATTCTCTTGAATTACAACATGACCACCGGGCTTAATATGTTTCTTTAAACCTCTAAAATATTTTTTAAGTAAAGCAACTAAAAGATCTCTTCCAGGAAATGCTTCCAGTAATTTGTAATTAATGTTTTTGTTTTTGAATATACTCATAACTCTAAGTTTTAAATTATATCATGATATTTGTAAAAATCATATATTCTTCTGTCTGAAAGAATAGGACTATGTCCTTGTAATACATCTGGATCTGGATGGTGATTACCTTCTATAGCGACTAACCCCTTGTCGCTTAATAAAAAATCCCATCCTACACACTTTAACATGGGTAACTTATCTACTCCATTTAATATTTCTTTTTTTATATCGTTCCAGTTTGGTATAACTTGTCCTTCGAATTTGAATCCAGTGTCAGGATGAGAACTGTATCTAGTATGCGAAGAGTTTAGGGGATGGGATGTAGCATCACCTAGAACACCTGTTTCTAAATCAATTGAAGCACTTAAACCTCCTTTAGTAAAATTATCCATTGGTGCAGATGTTTTCACACCTATCCTCTGAACTGCTCTAGCGATGAAAGGTTTATTAGTTTTCGGGTCCATAAGTGTAATAATCCTCATTGTATTTACGGAATCCTTATTTAGAGATTTTGAGAAAAAACCAGGTTTTATAAACTCAGTAACAATGAAATTATTTAATGTAAATATGAATTTTAGCAACTCTTCTTTCTGAAGTCTTTTATTATTATTAATTACGAAATCATTCTTTTTTTCTTTCTTAATGATAAAAACATCTTTACCTCCACCTCCATTAACAGCTTTAATTACAATATTTTCATTTGTCAGTAATAAATTTTCAATGTTAGATTCGTCTTTAGGATAATATATTCCATTAAAAATCCAACCAAAGGTTAGAGGGACCTTTAGTACTTTTCCAATTACTTCTGAAAAAACTAGTTTATTTGTTAGTAAATCGTTAAAAGGCTCATTAATATTTCGTGATATAGATGCATGATAATCACTAAAATAGTGCTTGTAATCATTTTTATCAAACTGGTACAATGTATGTTTTTCAGCTAAAAATCCTTTTCTCCAAAGTTGTATTTTTTTTAAAAATGATATAGGAAATTCATTCTTTAAGTCTTTCCTAATAATATTGATATAGGTTCTTATTTTATAGTATCTTTTCTTCATAAATTAAAAACATTTAAATACATCGGGAGACTTTTCTGATAAACCTTTATCATCAGTTCTAAAATTCCAATTACTGTTTGGAACTTTCCAATTACCATATCTAAATTCTAAATACTTAGTTGCATTAGTTGGCATGTAGATATCATTATTCAGTAATTCATAACTACTAAAATATTCTTTCGGGATTTTCCATGTTCTATGATAAGTTCCAATTCTCCAAGGAAAATTATTTAAATCAAATTCACTACCTATACTTTTCATAAATCCAAAAGATACTCTAATTAGTTTTCTGAAATTTTTAAAAATAAAATTTTCAGCTTTAGTTATAGGGAATGGCTGTGGACATACATAGAATTTTTTATCTGGAGTTTCCCTAAATATATTTATATCGATCACTCTCTTTTCAGTAGAAATCCAAAATTTATATTTATATTTTTTTCCATAAAAACTAAGAATTCTACATTTATAACCATCTTTTTCAAGATGGAACATTAATTCTTTGATCTTTATTTCCTGACTCTCGTGTATTGAAATATCAATATCAAGATCATGCGATAATAACTTTTGTTCACGAATAAGACCTAATAGTGTTCCCGAATCTATACAGTATTCTATTTTAAGTTCATTCAATAAACTACAAATCATATTTAATTGTTGATCTAACTTTTTGATTATCATTTTATTTTTTTAAAAGTTTAATTATATTATTAAAATTCTGGCCTAATAAAATTGGCTTTTTGTATAGTAAATAAGCTGTAATTATCAAGTAAAAAAGTTTAACAATAAATAGATTAATAAAACTAAGCATACTTTCACTAATGAAAACAAAGATCCAAAGTGGAAGGATGATTACTGATACTGAGAATATTGTTTTTATTAAAATTGAAAAAAACTTTAATAAATTACTCTTAATTCTATAGCTAATAAGGATATGCAATGTTATCAGTGTAAATAAACTTGAGGCGAAATAAACTATTGGAAGCCAACAATACTCATATTCACTTGCAATATATAATCCCCCCAATGTAATTATAGCTGAAAAAAATTTTACTACAGCAGATTGATAAACCATTGCTTGTGATCTCATTATTGCATCACCAATTCTTGTTAATAGCCTTGTAAATGGTAGTAGAAGTAAAAGCTGTAATATATAAGAATAACTGATCCATTGACTTCCTAGAATTATTAGAGTTAATTCATCTGCAAACAGTGGTAGTACTAAACTAAAAAATAATCCAATAAGAGATGCTAATTCGATAGACTTATAGTAAAGTTGAACACTTTCTCGGTAATCATCTTGTTTCTTTGAAAAAATAGGAAAAATAATGTTATCAAAAACACTCCCTATCTGTGATGATATTACGGAAGATACTTTATATAATCTTTCGAAAAAACCGAGGAATTCGAGGCTTATAGTATTTCCAAGAATTACCTTATCTCCAGCTATAGTAAAGTAATTAAATAATCTTGAAAGTGTAATTCCACCTCCAAAGTATATTAAATCTTTGATGTAGTTAAAATTTATTGTTGGTTTAATTTTAATATTTGAATAGTACATTGAAATAATAAAAATAAAAATACCGTTTAGTGTCTGACCTATTACTAAAGACCAAATTCCAAATTCATATAACGCTAAGATTATTGACAACAAGTTAATGCTAATGAAAAAGGGAATAACATTAACATAAAGTAATTTTTTGTATTCTAAATTCCTCAATAATAATCCCTTGGGTACCCCAGACAAACCACTAAACACAAATGGTATAATAAGATATCTTATTATAGAAGTAAGAGATTTATCATTATTGTAATCGGCAATATAAGGCGCTAAAAAATAAATTAAAATAGAAAGACAACAGAAAAGTAGAGTTGATAAAACTAAAGCAGTGTTCACAAATTCTGAATTACTTTCTTTTTTCTGAACAATAGCAGAGCCAATACCTATTTCAGAAAACATGGTTGCTAATGCAAGAATTACTGAAGCTGCTGCTAATTGACCAAAAATGAGCGGGCTTAATAATCTAGCAAGAAGCATTATTGAAATAATCTGCAATAAAGACATTAAAAAAACCGTTAAGGTTTGCACGGAAATATTTTTCAACATCAAATTAATAATTTAGTTAATATTTGATATGTTATCATTTTCAAATTATTAAATATCTTTTTTCAAGTTAGTCATAAATTTTAATTTATTTTCTAATGGAGTTATTGTCGGTCTTCCTAAATCTTTTCTTGCACCTGAATTAATTTTGACTTCAATTAAAACTGGACCTTTTGAAGGAATTTGTTTTAATATAGTTACTAATTCATCATTTGATTTAACACTAAATATTTGTTTATATCCTAAATTCATAAAGATTTTAGGGAAGTTAATTTGATCAGCAATTGTTGGTTGACCCCCAACAGAATCATGTGCAAAGTTGTTTAATAAAATATGTATGAAATTACTATTACCATGAATTGCTGATATTCCAGCCGCTCCAAGATGCATCAATGCAGCCCCATCTCCATCAAAACACCAAACTCTTTTATTAACACTCATTGATATTCCACATGCAATTTGAGATGCATGGCCCATACCTCCAACAGTAAGAAAATCTCTTCCATGACCTTCATTTCTGGATTCGCGTGCTTCAAATACTTCACGTGATGCTTTTCCAGTGGTAGATACAATAAAATCATCATTGACGTAATTTAACAAAGTCTTAATTGCATCTTCTCTATTCCAATCATATAATTCATCTTTAGACTCTAATTTGTAAGGAGCAAATGTTCCTTTCCTAACAATAATAGCAGTAGGCTTTGAATGTTTTTTAGTGTTATCAACAACTTTTTTAACTAGACTCTCAATATTATTGGAATTTTCATCAATTATTTGATATTCAATACCCATTACATTTAATAAATCTAGTGTAATTTTACCTTGCTTAATATGCTGGGGTTCATCCTTAACTCCTGGCTCACCTCTCCATCCAATTACCAATATCATTGGAATTCCATACACTTTTTCATCAGCAAGTGATAAAAGAGGGTTTATTATATTTCCTAGCCCACTGTTTTGCATATAAATAACAGGCACCTCACCAGTGGCCATATGTTTTCCAATGGCCATTCCAACAGCTGACCCTTCATTAGTGTTAATTATATGATTTGATTCACTTGCATTTGAAGTTATATATGCACAAAATTCTTTTAACAAAGAATCAGGGACTCCAGTATAAAAATTTACATTATTTTTCTTAAGCTCGTTATAAAAATCTTCAGGTTTTATCATCTTATTTTGTTCCAGGTATTAATTCTAAAATATCTTTAATAGACATACAAGTATCATCTAATTCAAGAGTTCTTTTGTTTTTTAATATTGTTTGAGCAACATTTTGCATTGATGGAAATGAAGCTCTAAGTAAGTGGTTAGCATAAATTACAACATTTACGCCCCAATCAATTAATTCTTCTTCTTTGATATGATTATATGATGATGGAACTACTATTATTGGGGTTGTTTCATTTATTTTTCTAAATTCTACACAAAATGATTTTATGTCTTTTCCGCTGTTATCTTTACTATGAATCATTACGCCATCGGCACCTGCTCTTGTATATGCATGCGCTCTTTTTATTGCGTCTGCAAGAGTATCTCCAAGGATAAAACTCTCAATTCTAGCAATAATCATAAAGTCTTCAGTTATCTGAGAATTTTTACCAGTTCTTATTTTGTGAGTAAAATCTTCTATTGTATCTCTAGTTTGAGGTACTGCAGTTCCAAACAATGAGTTTTTCTTTAACCCAGTTTTGTCTTCAATAATAATTGCAGATATTCCAAGTCTTTCAAGAGTTCTAACGGTATACTGAAAATGCTCTGGTTTTCCACCCGTATCTCCATCGTAAATCATTGGCTTAGTTGTGCATTCTAACATGTCATTTATTGCATGTAACCTAGTAGTTAGATCGACTTGTTCAATATCTGGTTTTCCTTTTGAAGTTGAATCTGTTAAAGAACTAGACCACATTCCATCAAATTCTTCCATTAAACCATTATTATCATAAGAAGTTTTTTCTATTATCAAACCTGTTAAACCACTATGTGATTCTAGAATTCTTACTATTTTCTTAGAATCAATTAACCTACGTAATCTACTTAATCTAACATTTGGTGTAGTTCCAAAACTTTTTAAACTATCATTAATCATAGTTGAAGAAATACCACCTGTGTAACTTGGTTCAACAAGTTTTCCTCCCCATTCGCTAATAGTATCAATAACTTTTTTTCGAACAGTAGATTGAACTCCAGTTTTCCAGTCATCACCATGGACAACAAAATCTGGTTTTAATAACTTTAAGTTATCTGTGTAGTCCAAGGTATGTTGAGGAATTACCTCATTAACTCCTTTAATCGAAGAAACTGTTTCACTTCTATTTTCATAATTAAGAGTTGGTAATCTTTTATAAGAAGCTATAGCCTTATCAGTTAAAACACCAACTGTTAACTCTCCTAATTTAGCAGCCTTTTTAATTATGTTCAAATGTCCAACATGTATTATGTCAGCACTCATTGCGCAATAAACTTTTTTTGTCATTTTTTAAATAATTTAGTAATATTAATTTTAATTGGATTGTTTTTTAACCTCTCTTGATTTACGTTTTTAAGTAAATCATTTAAGTGTAATTTTAAATCAATTCCTAAAGTTTCAAAATCATCAACTAGCCCTATTTTATTGAAATATTTTTTAAACTCAAGTAAAAAGTCATTCGTTTCAAAATCTAATAATTCTATCAATATATTCATTGTACTTGAATTTGGCATATTTTTATAATGATAGTCAAACACGTATGGCATTATTATCGCAACAGATTGGCCGTGTGGGATATTAAATTTAGAGGTAAAGTAATAAGATAATGCATGGCATGCAGTTGTCTTTGAAATATTAATTGCTTTTCCTGCGTAATTTGAACCTTCAAAAATTTTTTTAAATCCATTAAAGTCATTTTTAATTAGTCCATTTTCAAGATTTTCTTTTAGAAGTGTCAAAGCTTTTAGGGAATATTTTTGAGACTCCTCTGTAGCTCCTTTACTCCAATAACTCTCTATAGACTGACAAAAAGCATCCAATGCTGAAATTAATTTTTGTTCTTTAGAGCAATTAAATGCAAATTCAGGAATTAAAATTTTGTATGTGGGTTTTAAAGAGGGGTGTGCTACTGAATATTTTACACCTTTATTGTAAATAACTGCAAAGTGAGTTTCCTCACTTCCTGATCCTGCAGTTGTTGGAATTGCTACAACCGGGCATGAAACACTAAAGGGTTCACTCACAGTTGTATAAAAATCATCAATTCCATTTTCTCTATAAAATGCAATAAGTTTTGCCATGTCTATAACACTACCTCCACCAATAGCAACTAAGCAATTATAGTTGCCTTCTTTAAAAAGCTTAACCCCTTTTTTAACATCATCAAATTTTGGATTAGCTGAAAAATCATTAAATTGATTTAATATTTTACCATTAGAAATATTATTTATGACATAATCTTTTGCTCCGGATAATTCAAATGATTTTCTACCAGTAACATAAAATATATTTAATTTATTTAAGTCGTATAATGTCATTTTATAATTTATATGTTTAAATTTACTTATTGTATTTAAGCTCTATAAGCCTTTATCCTTTTTGTTATTAGGTAGAAAGTTTTTAACATCATAAACAACAGATTTTGTATTTCTTAAAGATTCTAAATCTAAATCCTTAAATTCATTGTGCGAGACAGTTAAAAATACTGCATCAAATTTTTCATTAGGTAATTCTTTTACAGAGACTAAATCATACTCCTGCTTTACTTCATCAGTATTAGCCCAAGGATCATAGATGGTAATCGTAACTCCGTATTCTTTTAATGCAGCAATCACATC
>Ga0209533_1005229_pt1 | contig 11094 bp, 11 predicted proteins | sample COG_04_FD_184748 | JGI IMG/M metagenome (GOLD analysis project Ga0209533, IMG submission 184748) | Pelagic Microbial community sample from North Sea - COGITO 998_met_04 (SPAdes) (version 2) | ecosystem: Environmental > Aquatic > Marine > Neritic zone/Coastal water | place: Helgoland, sampling... | reverse complement strand
CTATACCTATATATAATTTTTCAGGTGAAATAAAAGCAATTTATTGTAATAAACATAAAAAAGAAAATATGATTAATATAAAAAATAAAAAATGTTTTGAAAATAATTGTATTACAATTCCTTCTTATAATTTTTTTAATAAAACAAAAGCATTATATTGTTTTGAACATAAAAAAGAAAATATGATTGATATTAAACATAAACAATGTATTCAAGAGGGTTGTTCTAAATACCCTACTTTCAATTTACCAACTGAAATCAAAGCATTATATTGTTTTGAACATAAAAAAGAAAATATGATTTCTATAAAAAATAATAAATGTCAATCACCTAAATGTAAAGAAACACCTATATTTGGATTACCTAATAAAAGAGTTCAATATTGTTTACTACATAAACAAGAAAATATGATAAATTTAGTTTTAGAAAATAAATGTTCTATTTTAGAATGTAATGAAGAATATAATCATATTATAGAAACTACTAAATATTGTAATACACATATACCTGAAAACTCATTAATGATAGTAAAACGTTTTTGTAAATATTGTGATATTAAAGAAGATGCTACTTTTGTTTGTAAAGATTGTAAAAAAATACAAAATAAAAAAGAATGGGCGATTGTTAGATATTTGCGTAAAGCCATAGACACTAAATTTGAATATAATTCTAGTAAAATGCTCCAAGGATGTAGTAAAAAACGCCCTGATGTTTATTTTGAATTACTAAAACATTGTATTATCGTAGAATGCGATGAAAACCAACATACTAATTATGGTGATAGTTGTGAATGTGCCAGATTAAATGAAATTGTAAATGGTATTGGTGGAAAATCAGTTATTATTATTAGATATAATCCTGATACAGTTAAAAATAAAGGTAAATTATTAAATATAATACAAGCAGATAGAATTGATTTATTAGTAAAAACAATTAAAGATGAACTAGTAAAGGAATATGATACATTTATAGTTAAGACTATACAACTTTATTATAATGATGATTATGAAACTTATCAACCATTTAAAGAAGAAAATATAACTGATTTAGTTTGTATTTAAAAAATATTTTAACAAATCTTCATAAACTTTTATATAATTTAATTTTAATTTTTTAATTTTTTTATTAAAAATATTAGAGTATCCAGAAACATTTTACATTATTATACAAACTTTTTATTGTTTCTGTATAAATTTATTCTGGAGGATATAGTTTAAACTAATTTTATTTTAATTTTATAAAAATATTAGAGTAGCCAGAAACATTTTTACATATTTTATAAAACTTATTTGCGTTCGGGATTTTTTAAATCCTGATTTTGGTTAAGTTTTTTCTAAAAACTTATTTTCTAAAAACTTATTCTGGAGTATATAGTTTAAACTAATTTTATTTTACTCTTATAAAAAAATATATAGTCTCCAGAAACAATTTACATATTATATAAAACTTATTTTGGTTAAGTTTTTTCTAAAAACTTAGTTTATTAATAATAAAAAATATAAAAAACACTTTAACACATCCTCATAAAATATTTAGAAAATAATGGATATAAAAACATACATAATTAGATAATTGTAAAATACATAACATTTCAAAAAAATAAAGTATAATAATACTAGAGTATTAGTATATCTCCAAATTCTTTTTTTAAAGCTTCTTTTTTATCATCGCTAATTTTATTATTACTAATATCAAGTTTTGTAAGAGTTTTATTAACTCTTAATGCTATTTCTAATGCTTCTAAATCAGCATCATCAATTTCATTATCTTTAATAATAAGTTCTTTTATTTTTGGTGTGTATTCTTTCTTAAGATTAGGAGTTAAAAATTGAGGAAGGATTTTTTTAATTATATAAGGATCAATAGTAGTATTACTTAAATTAAGAGATTCAATATTTATTATCATTATAGATTTTAAAAGAATTATCATATATTCTTTATCTATAAAATTTCCAGATAAATTGAGTGTTCTTAAAAATTTCAGTCTTGGTAAAACTTCTGCTAATGAATCAAAAACTTGTGTATTTACTGAATCTACTATATAACTAAAAGTTAATTCTGTAAGATTTACAAAATTACCTAATGTTTTCATATTTTTACATAATCTTACTACATCAGGTTCATCTGAAGTATTTAAACTATTATGTTCTAAAATAAGAATTTTAAGAGTGGTTTTGAAGTAGAAAGTATGTAGTCTTTCAAGAACAATATTCAAAAATTTTACTACATAATTACTGTATATATAAACTTTATTATCAATATTTTGCCCTGATAACTTAATTACAGAAAGTTTTTCAACAAAGCCAAAGTCTGTTGAATCAAATTGTTCAGTCATTTCATCAAATCTAGAGTATGTATCGCCGGGATACTCAGGCTCATCTTTGGAAGCGTCAAAACTTATATTTTTTTTACGATCACCAATTAATTGTCGTTGTTTAGCCGCCATATCTAATTTGTTGTTTTGTAATTGTTCTCGTCTATATTTACGAATAGAAGGAGAACTACCTCTGTCGTTTTTCCATACCACTTTTTATGTATTTAATTAAATAATTTCTAGAACTAGAAACTTTATTGGATTTAGACAAAGTCTTTGACTTAGATTTTAAATTATTTATAATTTATAAATTATACCATATTGTATTATTATTTCAATTTTCTATTACTTTTTACAAATTTTGTTTCTTTTTTTATTTATAAATGTATAAAAAATAAAACATTAACTTAAATAAATAAAATAAACTTTTACATAAATATAAAAAATAATAAAAAATAATTAATAAAAAATATATAGTCTCCAGAAACATTTTACATTATTATACAAAACTTTTATTGATTTTTTTTTAGTTAAGTTTTTTCTAAAAACTTAATTTTATATATATATATAATAAAGTATAAATTATAATTATTATAATATGATTACAAAAAAATATATATCTCGTAAAACAAATAAAAATAAAACAAATAAAAAAAAGACAAATAAATTACCACCAAATGTAATTATTAATAATAATACTTATAAAATTATTAAACAACTTGGTCATGGAATGTTTGGGACAGTTTATTTAGTTTCACATAACAATACAAAATATGCCTATAAAATAGAACATATTATAAAAAAAGATTATAATAATTATAAAAAAAATAAAAAAAGTCATATAAAAAATGAATTAGATTTTAGCACTAAATTTGCTAATAATTACCCTAATCAATTTATACAATTAATAGATTATGATTTTATCAAAGAATGTAAACATAAACAAAAATACATAATTAAATTAACAAAAAAAACGTTTGGTAAAAATACAGTATCATACTTTAAAGATATAGCAAAAAGCCCATATTGTAGTAGAAAAATATATACTCTAATAGATACATCTTTTGATAACTTAAAAGGTACAGATAAATTTACTCATAAAGAAATATATTCTATATTAATACAATTATATTATGGTATATATTTAATGCATACAAATGGTTATATTCATAGCGATTTTCATATTGGTAATATTGGTGTTGTTAATACAACAGAAAAATATATTACGGTTTTTAATAAAAAAATACCTACCTATGGACGTATCTATAAAATGATTGATTATGGCTTAATATTAAATGAAAAGAACTATAAAACAAAAACATTAAAACAATTTTATGAAAACGCAAAAACAACTCAAATTAGAATGGTTCGAATGATAAAAAATTTATTATTTTTTACAAAATCATTACTAAAAATAAATCCTATTATACTTAAAAATCAATCAAATTTAATTGATAGTGAAACCGCATATGAAAATTTTAAAAAACTTAAAGAATTTAAAATCATTTCAAACTATACGAATGATAGTATGATACAAATCTTTTTACTTAATTTACTTTATCCAGAACAATACAAACAAATTATGTTTAAAAAATACATAAAACAAGATATACAACCTAAAATTACATTACCTTTAGAAGATATATTATTTATTTTTAAAACAGATACAAATTTAAAAAAATTAATACATTATTTTATTAATAAAGTCATATAAGTTTTTGATTAGTGTTGGGTGAGTTTGGGTTTGTTAGTTTATTTAAATTTATTAATTATTAAATTGTGATGGATATATAGATCTTATTAAATTATTTTGTTCTTTTGTCCTATTTGATTTTTTATATAAATTAGATATTTGTTCTATTATTGGTTTATTATTTTTAGGATTTATTCCATAATTAGCAATTCTTTCACTAAATTTAATTCCATTTAATAAATTCATGTTTTTTAAAACATTGGCAATATGGTTTGCATTTTGTTGTTTTAAACTATTTTGTTTTATTTGTTCAGGGGTCGTCTTTTTGTTATACGCTTCTTTAATAACTTGTAATGTTTTGGGATCTGTTATAGATTTTATTGATCTGGGTATTGTTTTTTCTTGTTGTTGCTTTATTATAGTATTATATTGTATAACTGGTTCTTGTTTTTTTAATGCTAGTTTTATTTGGCTTTGTGTATTTATATTTTTTTCTTCAGGTGTCATAACCCTAGACGGACTCGGACTATTGTAATTGCTAGGAACTGTTTTAGGGAAGGGTGTTGAAGGAGGTGTTGAAGGGGCTACTTTAACTTTCCTTCCAAACGGATTTATTCCTTTTAACTTTTTCAATAAACCCTTCGCACCCTTCTTACTACCCCCCATCATTTTTCTCGTTCCCATCCCATTTTTTCTAATATTCTTAAACTGTTTTCTAGTTTTAGAATTTGATTTGGATTTGGAACTCTTTTTTGTCTTCATTGAAGATTTAGATTTGAAATTATTTTTTCTTTTTGTAATAACTGCCATTTTAAGTTTTAAGAAAATAAGTTTTTAAAAAATAAGTTTTTAAAAAAAACTTAACTAAAACTAAGTTTTTAAAAAAAACTTAACCAAAACTAAGTTTTTAAAAAAAACTTAACTAAAACTAAGTTTTTAAAAAAAACTTAACCAAAATAATTAATAAACTTTTTTACTTATTATTATTATATATAAATATATTAATTTTTTTATAAATATAAAAAATAATAAAACATAATTAATAAAAAATATATAGTATCCAGAAACATTTTACATAATTATACAAAACTTTTATTTTTTTTGTTTTTTAGTTAAGTTTTTTCTAAAAACTTATTCTGGAGTATATAGTTTAAACTAATTTTAATTTACTCTTATAAAAAAATATATAGCATCCAGAAACATTTTACATATTTAATATAAAACTTATTTGCGTTCGGGTAAGGTTTTTACTTATCGTCTTCATCTAGAACATCTTTAGTTTCTAAATCTACAATGCCTTCAATAGCACCCTCCGGTGCTGTGCCAAGTTTTTTAATATTCCTATAAAATTTTATCTTATGCTCAAGCATAACTTCAATATGACCATTTTCGTAACCTTCTTTACCGTAAGCAACACCTCTGATATTGCCTTTTAATGGGAAATTGCCACAATCATTAATATACTTGCGGGCATCCTCTCTACTTTTAGCATAAACTACTCTATACCCGAATATAGGTGTAAACCATTCAAAATCACAATCGGTAATTATTGTAAAAGAATATACATTTAATCGCTTACTCATTTTTCTAAAATAGTCAAAACTTATCTAAAATCTTTAATACTATTTGTTTTATTTTATATATATTTTCAATTTTTTGTATTTTTTTATTTTTTTTACTAAAATACATACGACAGAAACATTTTACATATTTTATATAAAACTTATTTGCGTTCGGGATTTTTTAAATCCTGATTTTGGTTAAGTTTTTTCTAAAAACTTAAATATAAGTTAATAATAATAAATAGTTTAATTTTATAAAAAATATAAAATATAAAAAATATAAAAAAATATTATATCTTAATTTATAAAAAATGAGTATTAATGTTAATATATTAAGAGATTATTTAAAAAGTATAAAAAATGATTGGAATTATATAACTGCTATTGATTTTTATAATGAATATTATTTAAAAAAAGATTATTTTTTAATTGATTTAAGAACTGAAAAAGAATATAAAAAAATGCATATCAAAGGCTCAAAAAATATATTTTGGTTAAATATATTAGATGAAAAAAATTTAAAAAAATTACCTAAAGATAAACCTATATTTTTAATTTGTTATGTTGGACATACTAGTAGTCAAGTTTTAACCTTATTAAAAATGTTAGGTTATAATGTTATATCAATAAAATATGGATATGGATTATCACCTATTAAAAGTATTCCTATTGCTGGTTGGTTAGATTATAAATTACCAACAATTAGTAGTAAATAAAAACTTATTTCTTAAAAACTTATTTTTTAAAAACTTAGTTTTGGTTAAGTTTTTGTTAAAAACTTAAAACTTATTATGTATATAAATTATACTTATCATTATCATTATCATTATTAATTTTATTTTTTGTTAATTGAGATATAATATTTTTATAATGTTTAATTTGTTGTTTTTGAGTATTCATAATAATTTCATATTTATTCATTTTATTTTCAAGCATTTTTATATAATCATAATCTTCGTCAATACATAACCTAAGTTTTTTTATCGGTGAAACTATTTCATCTATTTGAATTATTTTTGACATATCTACTTCTTCTATTTTACGCTTATTATCCATTTTAAATTTTTAAAGGTGTAAATTATTTTTTATTTTTTATTTTTTAATTTTAATTATAATATACTTATTATTTTTTAAATTTATTTTTTTACTATTAGTTTTTTATTTTTGGTTGTTTTGTGTTTGGTTGTTTTGTTTTTGATTGTTTTGTTTTTTGTTGTTTTGTTTTTGATTGTTTTGTTTTTGGTTGTTTTGTTTTTGGTTGTTTTGTTTTTGGTTGTTTTGTTTTTGGTTAATTTTCGCATTCCTCCATTTTTTACTGGATTTACAGTTGATTGAGAACCAAATACACTGACATAACGCTTTACTAATTCTTGATTTTTTATTTTTTCTTCGTTTTGTGCTTGTTTTTCTGCTAAATAATTTTCTCCTTCCTTTTTTATTATTTGAGTTTGCTTTTCCATGTATCTATTATTCTCGATCTCTGCTAGTAGTTCGTCTACTTTATCATCTTTAAAAATATAAAAACTTTTATTCTGTAATGTTTTAGATAAGTTTTTTTGATTAAAATATTTTGGATTTAAAATAAAATTTTGTATTAACCTTTTTATTAAACTATTTATTTTTTTTATTAACTCTGTTTTACTACTATTATTTAATTCTTCTATGTTATTTTTTATAATTATTTTTTTATTATTATTATTATTATTTACTTTTATGTTATTTCTTTTTTTTTCACCTAAAATATTTACTTTATAACTTTGTATGGTATTATCAAATAATATCCAAAAATTAGATAAATCTGTATTGTTTGTTTTATTTTTGGTTGGTGCTATTTCTTTTACATTTTCTAAAAATTTTTCACCAATAAAATCATTAAAAAATTCCAAATCTTTTATTGTTAAATAATTATAGGAATACTTACTATCCCATAAATTTTTCCATTGTATTATAAATAATTCTTCAAAATAATCATTTATACGTTTTGCTTCTACATCACTAAATATAGGTTTTATATCACTATTACTAGGCATAATTGCTGAAGCCATATTAAACTTAATATATTATGATTAGCCTTAAATAAAATTATTTAAAAGTTTTTATAAAGTTTTATAAAATATTATAAAGTATTTTATATTATTATATATATATATATATATTATTTTATAAAAAATTGATTTATAAAATGTAATTTTTAAAAATAATAAATAATTTTAATTTTATAATTTAAACTTAACTTATTTATCTTAACTTATTTATTCTAAAAATGAATTTAGAAAATAGAGTGTATCCAGAGATAAATAAAGAAAATGATATAGAAAGTAAAGAAAATGATACAGAAACTGATATAGAAACTGATAAACAAATAGTAAATTATAAAGAAATAGCAAAAGAACTAGAAGACTATAAAACATTAATAGAACACAATTTTCAACGGTTTGAAAAATATCATCGTGATAATACTAAGTGTTTAGCATTAACCCAAAAGAATGAACAATGTTTAAAACCTAATTATTATTATCTAGATGAACATATATTATGTAAATATCATCGTAAAAAAAAGTATTCTCCAGAGTGTGTTATTGTATATATTCATAACTATTTAGAAAAAAAGAGCGATACACATCATATTATATCCTATCCTTATAAAAATAAAAAAAAATACGAAACAGATATTGAACTTTATAAAAAAGAATTACTAGATACTAAATTAGAAAGTATTATTAAATTAAAACAAATTACACAATGTAAAGTATGTCTAGAAGACTTTGTCAATAAAGACTTATTAAAATGTAGTAATACTAGTTTAGAACATCAACACTTTGTATGTTCTAATTGTCTTGAAGGTTATATAAATTCACAACTTCTTAATAATATAGGTAATAATGAATGTATGTTTAATGGAGCAGAAAAATGCGAAGGTATATATAATGATGCTATTATTGATAAAGTAATTGATACTACAGAAACAAAAGAAAAATGGAATGAATTAATTACAATAACTAATATATTAAAGATTGCTAATATATGTGATAATTATCAAATTTGTCCTTTATGTCGCAAATGGGGATGTATTTTAGATATTACTAATGCTGATAATATTAATGGTAATGGTATTATTAATAATGATACAAAATTAAGCATAAAATGCGAACAATGTAATTTATCTTGGTGTAATACCTGTAAAAGAGAAGCACACGGTGATGACTCTTGTTATAAACTTAAATTTAAAGAAGGTGAAACTGAAGAACAGCAATGTGAAGTTATAGATAAAATGATAGTAGATATAATATCTAATAGTGTTACAAAAAAATGTTCTACTTGTGGTTGTGCTTATATAAAAGAAGAAGGTTGTAATTTAATGACCTGTCATAAATGTTATGGTATGACGTGTTATCTTTGCAATTCTAAAATCTATTATAAAGAAGGAAAAGGAAAATATTGGCATTTTATAGGTCATGATTATTCAGACGAAGATGCGGTTTGTAGATTATATAATAATAACGCAGGTGAAGGAAGCGTAGTAGAAGGTAATTCTATTCATACAAAAAAAAAAATTATAAAAGAAATATATAATTTTATAAGTGAAAATGAAGAAAAAATTGTTTATTTAATTAATAAAAGATTACATATACTTTATAAAGAAGATGAAGATTATAAGTGTATTGTTGAAATAATTGATGAACATATAAAACACACTAAAGAGCAATCAATAGAAATAAATAGAAGAGAAAATATACCTATATAATTTTAAATAATATCTATAAATTTAAATATTTATTATATTTTTTATATTTTTTATAATTCTATATATTTATAATTTTCTTCAGTTGATATTATTTCAGTTGTAGTTTCACATTTATAACAACATAAACATAATGTCGGTATTGAACCTAAAACACACATTATACTTCCAATTATTAATAATACTGTATTATTAATTATCATTAATTATTATATTTTTATTTTTTATATTTATTTATATTTTTATTTATTTCTATTTTTTATTTTTATATTTATTTCTATTTTTTATTTTTCTATTTATTTCTATTTTTTATTTTTATATTTATTTCTATTTTTTTATATTTATATATATTAATATAGTTTATAAATATAAAAAATAATAATTATGTCAAAAACAATTAAATATAGTTTACATTTTATATTTGTTATTATTCTAATTCTTTCCATAATAGGTTTAGGATTATTAACTAAAGCATTTTTCAATCTTAATAGTGAAAAATCAACAAATACATATAAAGTTATAGATAGAACAGATAAACATACTATTGGTGATAAAACATATTATGGTGAAAAAACTTTAAATAAAGAAATTACATGTTTTGAATTATCTAAAAGTGAAATACAAACAGCACAAGCATTTTTACTTCTTTTTTGGATATATATAATACCATATTTTTTTTACATAATCTATTTATTTATTAAAGAATAAAACATTTTCTATGTTTAATATAATATAATAAATTAGATATTAACTTAATATGAAGTTTAATAAAAAAAATGAAATTATAATTATATTAATAATTATCATAATTATAATATATTTAATTTATTATTTATTAAATTATTATGAATATTATGAAGAAAGTGCCAATACTAAAAAAAATAATAATGAAAACAAAACAAATTCTAGTGAAGAAATAATTAATAGTGAAGAAGTCGTCCAAGAACCTTCTGGAAAATGTAATACTGAGAATGATATTGTAGATTTTTGCATTAATTATAATAAATGTTGTAGTGAAAACTCAACCACAAAAGCCTGTTTATGTGGTCACCCATTCATACAAAAATGTCGAAGTGAATTTGAAACCTGTCTGGATAATCCTGAAAATATTAAACTCTATGGTAAAAAAGAATTAATGGATAAATGTTTAGAAACAAATAAACAATGTTGTATTCCATATAACTCTATATCTATTAGCAATAATAATTTTAAATCTCCAATTAAAAATAATCCTAAAAATAATAAAATTTGTGTCCTTGAAAATACACCTAATGCTGAAACAAAATGTTTAGAATTATGTACTACTAGAGATGATTGTATGGCATATTCACTAGATAAAGGTGAACTCGTTCAAACATATAATACATGTAATTTATATAATGCTGTATCTATTGATAAATCACAATCTAATGCTTATACTGGTAAATCTATTAAAAAAACAAACGCTGATTATTATATTAAAAAATAATTATATAGTATTTTTTATTTATTTATTCATATTTTAGTTTTATTTTGTTTTTATTCTATTTTTATTTTATTTTATTATTTTAATTATTATAAAAAATAATATAAAGATTACATATATAAATAATATATAAACTATTATAAACTATAAATAATAAAAAAATGAATACTGAAAATGAAGACAAAATTAGTGAAGATGAAAAAATTGAAGAAGGGATAAATGAAACCGAAGAGGGTAGGAATGAAGGCGAAGAGAGGGGGAATGAAACCGAAGAGGGTAGGAATGAAGGCGAAGAGAGGGGGAATGAAACCGAAGAGG
>Ga0209533_1005218_pt1 | contig 11113 bp, 12 predicted proteins | sample COG_04_FD_184748 | JGI IMG/M metagenome (GOLD analysis project Ga0209533, IMG submission 184748) | Pelagic Microbial community sample from North Sea - COGITO 998_met_04 (SPAdes) (version 2) | ecosystem: Environmental > Aquatic > Marine > Neritic zone/Coastal water | place: Helgoland, sampling... | reverse complement strand
TATAGTGTTTGACCTTAGAGATTTTAATACAGACTTTATATCGCCACTAGAAATTGATTGTCTTCCATAAAAATATCTATTCATTTTTATACTTCTTTGTATAAAATTCTTTCAACTAAGTCGGCGTAACTTTTATTCTTGTCATGTGGCCAACTAGTATTTTTCCAATCAGGACATTTATTACAAAACTCATTTGTAAATTCACATTTTGTATGCTGATTTCTTAAATCTTTATAAAAATTATTTTTCCAGACAACTTTTATAGACTCATTAGCAAAATCAACAATCTCAGTTTTACCATACCAGTCAGTTGGGCAAAAAGAGAGTTTTCCTTGTGCAGTAAGCACTATTCTTTCCCACGGGTATAGACATGCTCTTCTTTTCTCGGTAGTTTCAATATCATTTTTATTTGAACCACTATTAGTATGCAATTTTCTAATAAGGACTTCATCTGCACCTTGTTTGTACCAATATTTTTTAAATAACTCTATTTCAGATGTATTTTCTTTCTGTTCCACAAAACTAATGATAATTTTTGTTTTACCAGAAGATTGTTTGTTAAGTTCCAACAACCTTAAAACATTTTTTTTTGTAACATCCAAATTTCCACCTACTCTGATTTTTTTATAAGTTTCATTATGAAAAGCATCAATACTTACATCTATCATATGAAGACCAGTATCCAATAAACGTTTCATCTTTTTTTCATTTAGAAGAGTACCATTTGTAGTTAGTGTTACTTTTGTTCCAGAATTTTGAACGGCATATAAGATCATGTCATAAGATTTAGGGTGCACAAGAGGTTCACCATTGCTTGTATACCTTATGTATTTTGTAAGATCTTTGCCACTTTCTAAAACTTCATCAACCATCTTTTTATTTAATTCAGGGGACAACATGCTTTTTTGATATTTTTCACTCAGTTTAAATGCTGGGTGAGCACAATGAATACAACCAAGATTACAGACTTCCGTAATATCAACCATAACTTGAGAAGGGAATTCTGATGACAACCTTCCAGAGAAACCATAATAGTTTTCTTTATTCATAGTTTTTACCTAAAATTTTTTTTATTCCATCTTCAATGGATGTTTTGGCAGTCCAGCCCACATAATCTTTTATTTTTTTTACATCAGGAACTCTTCTTATTATGTCTTCATAACTTTTACCAAATTGCTCGATATAACTAATTTTTTTTAATTTTGATTTGCTTTTAGTAACGTTAATTACTTTTTTTGCAAAATCTTCAATTGACACTTCCACATCACTTCCAACATTAAAAATTTCATTTTTACACTTTTTAGATAATAAAATTAGATTGAAGGCATTAATAACATCATCAATATAAGTAAAACATCTGGTTTGTTTACCAGAGCCATTTATTTCTAAACTTTCATTTTTAACTGCATTCTGTATAAATTTACTAACTACTCTTCCATGAAGTCTTGGTCCATAAACGTTAAATAATCTTACAATTCTAAAATCAATATCGCTGTTTACTTCACAAGCCTGAATATAATGTTCAACCATTGCTTTTGATGTGCTATAGCACCATCTCTTTGTAGTTGTTGAACCTAAAACTCTATCATCATCCTCTTTGAAAGGAAGTTTTTCATTTTTACCATATATTTCAGATGTAGAAGTAAAAAATAATTTTTTTTTTAACTCAACACAAAGATCAACTATGTCCATGGCTGCAAAGGCTGCTATTTGAATTACTTTTTTTGGATCATTAATATATTGATCAGGCTCTGCTATTGAAGCTAGATGTAAAATATAATCTGACTTTTTAATAAGTTCAGAAATTTTTTTTTTATTATCTATTATGGTATCTTTTATAAATTCAAAATTTTCAAATTCCAACAGGTGTTTGCTATCCTGATGAATATCTATACCTATTACTTTATCACCATTTTTTAATAAATATTCTGCCCAATGAGATCCAACAAAACCCATTACACCTGTGATAAAGTAAGTATTCATAATTATTTAAATTTCATGATCTTTTTATATATAAAATTGTAATATTAACACTATTCTATTTCATTCTTAAGTTCATCGTACTCTTTCATCTTCCTTTTCATAAATTCTAAAGTAAGTTTTATCTTTAATGATAGGCCTTTGGCTGTTAGCAAGTATCTGTACTGTAATTTATTAGGGTTTTTTTCAAAATTCTCAATCTTTATTAGCCCTTTTTTTATTAACGCGTTAATACAATAGTTCAACTTACCGAGGCTAAAACCTAAATCTTTAGCTAATTCTCTTTGAGTAGAATTAGGCTTATTTTTAATCTTCCTTAGTACGTTAAAATGATCTTGATTATTTATTGACATTGTTCAAATTATGAACAATATAATGTTCAATTGTTGAACTGTAAATATATTTTTTTCTAAAATAGTAAATTTATGCTAAAGAAAAGTATTTATATACCTGTTGAATGGCTTTCTAGAGAGCTAGATTCTTTTATTTTACTAACTAAATTCGCTCTTAAATCAAAGTTTAGAATTTTTTTAGGCTCAAAAAGAACAATTCATCTATATTTGGAAAAAAAAGAGACTAAGAATGGTGTCTTTTTTTATAAAGGTGGGCTTAAAAAAGAAATTTGTCAATTTATAGATAAAAACTGTGATGCACTTGTAATTTTAGATCAGGAAATAGGGCCAGTAAACAATGATGATTTAAATTATAAAATAAAAACAAGATTTTATAAAGGAACTCTTAAATTTATTTCAAGATATTATTGTATTGGGCAAAATGTATTTGAGATTGGTAAAAAGTTGCTTAATCCTAAATTAAAAGGTCAATCAGTTTTAACAGGCTGGCCAAGAGTTGACATATGGAAAGGCAATTTTAATAATTTATATAAAAAAGAAGAAAAATATATAAAGGAAAAATATAAAAACTATATTCTTTTTTCATCAAGTTTTATTTGTATGGATTTGTCTGATATAGATCTTTATAAAAAAAGAGTTAAAGCTTATTGGACATCTTATAAACATCCTGTTAAAAAAAAAATTAAACAAATGAAAATCTCTTACTATGAATTTTTACAATTTAAAAACTTTTTAGATGAGTATGATAAAAATAAAGGCTTGCCAAAATTAGTAATTAGACCACATCCAAGCGAAAATTATAAAATTTGGCAGGATGTTCTCAAGGATTACTCAAATATTTTTTTAGAACGAAAATTTGATATTCATCCATGGATCTCAAATTCTAAAATGGTATTACATAGAGGTTGTACAAGCGCTGTACATGGACAAATTTCAAATAAAAAGGTAGTTATGATTAAGTTATTAAAAAAATTTGCACACCCACATTTTGAAAAATTTTCTGACTTTTTAATTAAATCACCTAATGAAATAAAAAAAATTTTAATTAGATCAAAGAAAAAGAATAAGATACAAAAAAAAAATAAATATCTTTTAATAGGCAAAAAATTTTCAAGCCAAAACATAACGGATGATATAAATAAAATTAATCATGTTAACAGTGAGCTGGTGTACAATTTTGATATTAAAACAAAAATTATTTTTAATTTAAAAACAATTTTTTACAGATATAAAAACAAATTTGCTTTTTCCTTAACAAATAAAGACAAACTAAAAGGAGGTATTAAAGAAAAAGAAATAAAAGAAAAATTAGAAAACCTCAACGTCAAAAATTTTAATATAAAAACATTAATCCCTAACCTAATTGTAATTGAATAAGTGAAACTTAGAGATAAAGCTACAACATTAAAGCACCTTAAAATTAAATCAGCAAACATACCTAAAATAATTTCATTTGAAGTAGATAAGTATAAAAAAAATAAAAATTTTTATTTAAAATTAATTAAAAAAAAAATCAAAAATGTTGCTGTAAGATCTGCTAATTATTCAGAAGACAGAAAAGATAGATCATCTGCTGGTAAATTTTTATCATTTTTAAATATTAAATCTAAAAATACAAAAGAATTAGATAAAAAAATTTTAAAAGTAATTAATTCTTACAAATATCATAATCACAAAAAAAATAAAATTTTAATACAAAAAATGGTAGAAAATATCACTTTTTCTGGTGTGGCTACCTCATGTGATAAAAATGATAGGTCACCCTACTACGTAATTAATCTATCTAAATCAAAAGATAGCACAATAATAACGTCAGGGAAAAATAAACTTAACGAAACGTTTTATCTTTATAATAAAAGTCCATTAAAAGCACCACACAAAATTTCTAAGATAAAGAGTCTTATAGATGAATTAAAAATTAAACTTAAAGAAAATTCTTTGGATATAGAATTTGCTGTCGATAAGAATAATAAACTTTATCTTTTGCAGGTAAGAAAGCTAATTACAAATAAAAATAAAATAATTTATGCAGATGATGCCAAATTTAATCATCATTTAGATAAACTTTACAAAAAAATTAAAAAAATACGAAATAGAAATTATGCTCTTTTAGGTAAAACAACATATTTCGGTATTATGCCTGATTGGAATCCTGCTGAAATAATAGGTAGAAGACCTAATCCTTTAGCATTTTCACTTTATAAAGAGCTAATAACAGATACTACTTGGGCAACTCAACGAAAAGACTACGGTTATCGTAACCTTGAAAATTATGGCTTGTTAAGTTCTTTTTTTGGAATGCCCTATGTAGATGTGAGATTAGATTTTAATTCATGGATACCTGCATCACTAGATAAGAATATTGCTGAAAAATTAACAAATTACTATCTTGAAAAATTTAAGGATAATCCAACTTTTCATGATAAAATTGAATTTAAAATTGTTTTTACCTGCTTTTCTACTTCTAATAAAAAAAAGATTTTTAAACTACCCAACAAAATTTTTTCATACACTGATAAGCAAAAAATTATTAATGCTTTAAAAGAAATTAATAAAATAACTTTTATAAAATTAAAAGAAGATTCAAAAAAAATAGAAATTTTAGAAAACAAAATCAAAAGTATTTCAAATTCCAAAACTTATTTTTTAGATAAAATATATTGGCTAATAGAAGATTGCAAAAAGTATGGAACATTGCCTTTTGCAGGATTGGCTAGGTGTGGTTTTGTGGGTACTGAACTACTAAATTCTCTTGTAGAGGAAAAAATAATAAGTGAAAAAGATAAAGAAAAATTTTTAAAATCAATTAAAACTATAGCGTTTGATTTAAATAACGATTTTTTTAATAAAGATAAAAAAAATTTTATTAAAAGATATGGTCATTTAAGACCTAACACATACGAAGTTGATACATTAAATTATAAGGAAGGTTATCATACATACTTTAATAAAAGTAAAAAAGAAAATATTAAACTTAAATACAAAAAATTCATTTTTTCTGAAAAAAATTTAAATGCAATCAATAAATTATTAAAGAAAAATAATCTATCTATTGACGCTCAAAATTTAATAGACTTTATAAAAAAAAGTATACAGCTTAGAGAATATTCCAAATTTGTTTTTACAAAGAGTATAGACCAGATCTTTTATAATCTGAAAGCACTTTTTAAAAGATTAAATATTTCAAAAAATGATATTAAATTTCTTTCTATTCAAACAATTAAAAATTTATTTTATAGTTTAGACCATGATGATTTAAAAGAAACTTTTTTAAAAGAAATATCTAAATTAAAGCTACAATTTTATAAGAATAGATTTATTAAACTGCCGGCAAATATTTTTCATGAAAATGATATTTATTGTTTTAAACTGGAAAAAGACGAGCCAAACTTTATTTCAAATAAGAACGTAATTTCTGACATTTATAATCTTACTAATTTTGTAAAATCAAAACATTATGAAAATAAAATTATTTGTATAGAAAATGCGGATCCTGGGTATGATTTTTTGTTTTCATACAAAATTAAAGGGCTTATTACTAAATATGGTGGTGTTAATTCACATATGGCAATAAGATGTAATGAATTAGGAATTGCTGCAGCTATAGGTGTTGGTGAAAAAATATTTTCTAACTTAATTAACTCAAATAAGGTTCAATTAAACTGCCAAAATAAAACAATAAAAACACTTTAAAATGAAAAAAATAATTATTTGTCAAAGACTCGATAAATTTGGTAAATTTAATGAATTAAGAGATAATTTAGATGTTAGATTAACAAAGTTATTATTTGAACTGGGATACATTCCCATTCAAATTCCAGTCAATGTTAATAATATTATAAATTTTATTAATGAAATTTCTCCTGAAGGAATAATTTTATCTGGAGGTGGAAATCCAAGAAATAAAGACAAAAGATATTTGCTAGAAAAAAAATTAATAGAAATTTCGATAAAAAAAAAAATTCCACTTTTGGGAATATGTAGAGGCACTCAAAGAATAAATATGCATTTTGGTGGAAAACTAATGAAAATAAAAGACCATGTAAGAAAAAAACATAAACTATTACTAAGCAATGTGAAAAAAAAAATAGAAGTAATGTCTTATCATGAATTAGGATTTAATTGTAAAATGTTGGGAAAGAAAATCAGAAGTTTAGGAACGTCTAATGATCAAATCGTAAAATATTTACGACATAGTAATTATAATATTGTTGGAGTTATGTGGCATCCTGAAAGAAATAAAACAATAAAAGATTTTGATAAAAAAATTATAAAGGATTTGTTCAAATGATTTTAGTAGTTCTTGCTTCTGGAATGGGTAAAAGATTAAATAAAAAAATTCCTAAATGCCTGGTAAAAATTGAAGATAAAACAATTTTAGAACGAATTATTGAAAGTTCCAAAAATTTTAAAAAAATTATTGTAGTTGGTGGGTACAAAAGTAACCTTTTAAAAAAAATAATCAAAAAATTTAATAAAAAAAATATTATTTTAATAAATAATAAAGATTACAAATCAACTAATATGGTTGAAAGTTTTTTTAAATCTTTTAAAAAAATTGATCAGGATGTATTAATAACATATTCTGATATAGTTTATGACTCCTCGTTACTTGAGAAAATGTGTAATTTTAAAAAAGATCATTTAATGTTAAACTCTGACTGGTTAAAAAATTGGTCTCTTAGAATGCCTTTAAAAAAAATTTTACTTGATGCGGAAACAATTAAAACAAAAGAAAATCATATAACAACGATTGGTCAAAAAATTAAAAAAAAACTGCCTAGATACCAGTTCATGGGACTAATAAGATTTAATTATAAAAATTTAAAAAAAATTAAAAATTATTATATAAAAGTTAAAAATAAAAAAATTGATTTTACTAGCTTTTTAAATTTATTAATTCAAAATAAAATTTTAAAAATCGAATTTCAAAAAACAAAAAAATACTGGTTTGAAATAGATACAAAAAAAGATTTATCTGTGGCGTCTAATTTTTTTAAAGTAGAAAAATAAATGGTTATTTGGTTAATTGGTATTTCAGGGTCTGGAAAAACTACTATAGGTAAAAAACTATATTTACACCTAAAAAAAAAAATTAAAAACTTAATCTTTTTAGATGGTGATTTATTCAGAGAGCTGATGAATAATGATGTTGGCTATTCTAAAAAGGATAGAGACAAAAATGCAGAGCGAATGATTAAGTTTGCAGAATATATTTTAAATCAAAATATCAATATAATATTTGCTGCAAATTTAACTTCTTCTAAGTATAGAAATTTAGCAAAAAAAAAATTTAAAAAAAATTATTTTGAAGTTTATATTGAAACTTCTTTAGATAATTTAATTAAATATAGGGACTATAAAAATTTATATAAAGATGCTTTAAAAAAAAAAATTAAGAATGTTGTTGGAATTGATATAAAATATAAAAAACCACAAAGACCAAATTTAATAATTGATAATAACCTTAAGAGATCTAATTTTAATGAAATTTTGAATTTTATTATATCAAAGTCAAAGATACTTAAAAAATAATTTATATAGCAAGATTATTTTTATTGTAATAAAGATTTCTTTCTTTTATAAAGTTTTTTCCGTCTTTAGTTTTTACAAACCATTCACTAGCATTTTTACTGGCACCCCAACTTCTATAATCTCTAGGATTCATAGGATAAAATGGTGTGCCTGAACCATTTAAGATAAACTGATTATAGTTTTTTCTAATTAATTTATTTTTTTTAATTTTATTTAAAATTGTATTATTTAGTTTTTTAGTTTTTTTTCTGGGGTAAAGTGGTTTATAGCCAAAGCTTTTCATTTGATCATATAAAACATGCTCAATTAATAAAATTTCCCATTCCTCTAATTCTTTTTTCCAATTATTAATTCTTTTTTTACTGAAGCCTAAAATATTATTTCCATCGTGAGCTGATCTTGGAATTGATACTAATTTATGATTGTTATTTGTCCAATTGCTTTTATTTAACATTCTTTTATAGTAATTTAAGTTAATAAATTTACATATTTTTTTTGTATATTTTTCTGGATCATTGGTTAATTCCTCATATTTCAAAATCATATATTTGGAAGTTGAATAAGTTTCTTTATATTTTTGAATATGATTTGCAGAGTCAAGCCAATTAAAGATACAATTTAAATATGCATAATTTGGTATTGAACTAAGTTTTTTCCAAGAAGAAAACATAGCCCTTGGATCTCTTATCAGATGAATTGCGCAACCATCATTATGCATTTTTAGAAAATTTGGAATATTTCTCCAATTCATTGGTGAGGATTCACCCCAATATTTTTTATTTCCTAACTTGGAAAAATATTTCATTAATACTAAATAAATTTTTTTATAATTTAGGTTATCTTTAATTAAATTTTTAATTTGCTTTGTATCAATTTCAAAGTCATGTCTATATTTTAATCTTAAATTTAGATCGAACAATATTTGATTAATTTTTTTTTTATTAAGAGGGCTATAAAAATTATAGATAAATCTAAAAAAATGTAATCTCTCATTTAATAAAAGATAATTCTTATTTGATGATAATAAATTAACCAAAAGTGAATTGCCAGATCTCATAGTGCAAGAGACAAATAATTTTTTTACTTTTGGCATTTGAAGTTGATTTTATATTTTTTTTTGTTTGAAAGATATTGATCTTATTAATGTATGGGCTACAGTATAGTCAATAAATATTTTCTTATTAATTTTTTTTTTTAATTTTTTAATATTATTTTTTTGTAACTTCTTTAATGAAAGAATCATATTTTGCGCCCTTATTTTATCATCAAAACTTCCATTTATTTGAGATAATTTTTTTGGTAAAGTATATTGTTTTTGTAAAATTATATCACCTTCATCTAAAAAAGAACTCAGTACAATTGTCGAACAATAAATTTTTTTTTCTAAGATCAATGAATAAAAAATTGTTGTACTTCCTTTGTAGTTAGGCAGTTTTCCTGGATGTGAATGTAATAAATTTTTTTTTTTTAAAATTAGAGGATTTTTAATTATTTTTCCTGGATAGCCTGAATAAACTAAGATTTTATCATTTAAGTTTAGTAAGTTTTTTGTTACATCGGATTTATCTATTGTTTCAGATAAAAAATTTTTATAATTAATTTTATATTTTAAAGAAAATTTTTTATAATAATTTACATATTTTTTTTTTTGATTATCAAGATGTATAAGATTATTAGGTATTAAATTGTTATTCCTTAGTTGTCTAAGATACTCAATGGATCTTGACGTATTAGAGATTATTATTGAAAAATTCAAATAATTTTTTTTCATATAAAATAATTTTGTTAATAGATTTTGGAGTATTAATTAATAATTTATTTCGATAAAATTCTATGTTAATTATATCAACAAACTTCAATAATAAATTAAATGTGGAAATCTTGTTTAATAATTTAAATTTACAGATGCATTCTACAAACAGCACTAATGTATTAATGTCTGCATTTTGATTAGTTGCTTTAATTAAATTTTTATCATAATTTTTTTTTAGATTTAAATTTACTTCAAACTTTTTTCTTAAATTATATAAAATAAATTGATTTTTTTTTGATAGTTTGGTTTTTTTTTTAATTATTTTCAAATTGTCATTTAATTTACTTTTACTTAGATTTTGTATATTAGTTGATTTTTTTTCTAAAAAAGATTTTATTTCTTTATAAAAAATTTTTCTAAATTTAAGATAAATTTTTTCCTGTTTATTTGAAAATATAAAGTTTTTATACTTATTCTGTTGCAATTTCCTTATTAAATTTAAATATATTTTTTTTGTCATATTTTTAGAACAAAAATTTAATATTTAAAAAAAGTAACTGCTGCTGTAAGTCTACCATTTAGTTTACTCAAATCTAATTTCTTTTCTGAGTCCACATCCATGACCCCATGTATAGTTCTTCCATTGTATATAATAACGTCTCCAATATTTGTGTAATCATCAATTTCTATAAATTTATTATTTTTTTGAAAAATACCACCACCTGAAAAATAATCTTTTCCTTTTTTTGACATGATTAAAAGAAGCTGATAAAAATTTTTATTTCCAGAAATTAGCTTGCTTGATATAGCAGCAGAGTTATCTTTGTGTGGTGATAAAAATCCCCCTCCTGGAGGATATTGGTTAATCCTAGATGCCACAAAAACATTGTCTTTTGTTTTTTTTGTTTTTTTTCCATAATCTTCACTAAAGCCATAAATTACGTTTTGTAGTGTCAGCAATTTTTTAAAAATTGAGTGCATTCCATAAATATCTTTACAATATAAAGGGTTGTAAAGGGTTCTCATAATTCTACAGTTTGTTCTTGTTTGAACAACACCACCACCCATGCCAACTATAATTCTTTGATAATTTTTTTTTATCAAGCCGTATGAATTTTTTGGTCTTACTTTATCATTTTTAGGAGAAAATTTTTTTTCTATTTTTTTTCTTTTTGAAAGAATTTCTTTTTCAGAAAATAGCCCACGAATTAAAACAATTTTTTTTTCTCTTATTTCTTTTTTTATTATCTTTAAGTTTAACTTATTTATAAATTGGGACTTTATTATCGGTATCGTCATTAACAATTTATTTTAACATTGATTATTAAATATATGAATAGTAAATATTTTTAATATTAATGTTTATAAATAGACTAAATATTTATATTTCAATTAAAATTTTTTTCAGTGCATAAATCAAGCCAATTGAGCTATTAGTACTGGTCAGCTACACGCATTACTGCGCTTCCACATCCAGCCTATCAACGTGGTG
>Ga0209533_1005211_pt1 | contig 11117 bp, 2 predicted proteins | sample COG_04_FD_184748 | JGI IMG/M metagenome (GOLD analysis project Ga0209533, IMG submission 184748) | Pelagic Microbial community sample from North Sea - COGITO 998_met_04 (SPAdes) (version 2) | ecosystem: Environmental > Aquatic > Marine > Neritic zone/Coastal water | place: Helgoland, sampling... | reverse complement strand
CCGCTTGGCTTTGCTTTTATCATTGGTTCTTTTGTAATAGGTATAAAAAAGGGTAGCAATGGGCTTGCCATCCTCATTCCATACCGGCTGCGTACCGGTTTGTGCCTGATAATTAACAGCAACACCTTTTATCGTTGTACTGTGGTTGGTTGTCACAAGGGTATCAAGAGGGATTTGTCGCTCCTGTGCAAATAAGGAACAAGCAAACAGCGCATTCAAAACGAAGAAGTTTATTGTTTTCATATGGGCATTATTTTTGTGGTGATGATTAGATAGAATATGTTAAATATAAAATAAAAATATTCTAAAGCTATAATTTAAATAGAAAGGTTTCCAAATCGAATTACTATGCGTTACTTCCCCATATTATTTTTGATTTCATTAGCAACACAACTCTTATTTGCTCAAAACTTTGATCCCCCTCAAATTGAAAAACTAATTACTACAGGTCAATATCAAAAAGCATTAGCGCTTTTAAAATCTAAGGACAAAGCCTCAAAAGAAACACATCATAAAATAGCCGATATATACTTTCGCCTTGAAGAGTATAATCAAGCCAGAGTGTATTACAAAAAAATCTTAGAAGAAGGAAGTGATTATCTTGCAAAAATTCGTCTTGCACACATTTCAAATAAATCTCGAAAGTATGATGAAGCTATTCAAATTTACAAGTCTTTACTCCAAGAGGACGAAGAAAACTTATTTATACAATATAATTTAGGGAAACTGTATCTATCCCAAAGAAAAACAAAAGATGCTATTGAAGTTTTTAAAAACTTGATCGAAAAAGATTCAACTATTGCAAACTATCACTATCAATTAGGATTGGCTTTTGGGTTGAATAACAAACCGTTTAGTGCACTTGATACATACTTAACTGCATTTGCAATTGACTCTACTAACATCAACACAATCTATAAACTTGCACTAACCTTCAATGAAGTTAAGATTCGAGATTCCACCTCAGTATTTACTGAAAAGGGTTTGGCAATTGAGCCAGATCATATGAATTTAAATCGGTTAAAAATCAATCGTCTAAGACGTGAGAAAAAATTTAATGAAGCTATAAAAATCTTAGAAAAACAAGACCGTATTTATCCAAAGGAAGTCTATAATCAAGAAATGCTTGGGATATGTTATTTCAATCTAGATTCCCTAAAACGAGCATCTACTTTTTTCAAAAAAGCGCTGCGGTTAAATCCTGAAAACTATAAGTTTTTCACCTATTTGGGAGAAATTGAATTAGGCTTAGAGAATTACACTCATGCCGTTTCTAATTTCCAAATTGCAGCAGCAAGTGGCAAAACTAAGCTTGATCAAGAATACTATGGATCTGGAATGGCTTATTTAAAAATGGGCGAAAATAAAAAAGCACTCAGCTTTTTCAAAAAAGCATACGAGGATAACAAAAAAAATCATCAAGCACTCTTTGAGTTAGCCAAAACGTCAGATGGGTATTATGCTGATAAAAAAATAGCATACAAACACTATCAAAATTATCTGAAACATTTTGGAGACCAATCTGATCAGACCAAATTTATTGAAAAAAGAATGCGGACAATTAAAGAAAACTATTTTCAGAAAGGAATCCCGCTTGAATAAAATGCATAGGAATTGAACCTTGAAAACCCAAGTTTTAAAATGCCTTTACTCCATATGGAAATGATAATGCAAAAAAGAGAACAGTTAATTAGCTTAAATCAATCAACTGTTCTCCTTAGCATAATACAGAATTATATTTTCTGTTGAATAGTCTATTTTATTTAGAATAATGATATCCGTTTAAACTCAATAACCAATCCAAGTTTATGAAAATCATTCTTTAAGAAAAATATGCGATTCAATAAATTCTTCATTTTTAAAAATTATATAAAAACTACCCGCAGATAGCTGCTGTACATTTATATCATACTCATCTGTATTAAAGAAACCTTGATCGAAAACCCTAAACCCTCTATCAATTATAACGTAATCGATTCTTCTGTTTAGTATTTTGTCTTTAACGAGTATATGTAAATTTTCCTCTTTCACTGGGTTTGGACTCACATTAATTCGTTTTACTTGTTTTAAAGATTTTACAAGCAATTCTTCTTTAGACGGTTCGTTATAGGCTAAACTAGCTTGTATTTGACTGGATGAAGAAGTCGGGGTTGCTGTGGTCGTAGTAGTACAATCTGTATTTATTACATATGAATTTTGACTCATATATTCATTAAATCTAGTTTCGATTAATTCGTAGGCAGACTTAAAATCACGATCCTGCATCATTAACGGAGGAATCACGGGATTGTTTTGAGCCATATCAATTCCCATCGCCATACTTATTTGATTGATATCATAATGTTCCCAATTTGAAAACCATTTGTTTTTCAGCAAATTCGTGAATTGTTTAATTGAGATCGATTCTGGAAAACCAGTTAGTGGGTGAAAAAATCCCAGAGAAACAAACTCTCTAAATGCTTGAATTGATTTTTCTGGTGAAAAAGGGTATGCTAAAGCTGCTCCATAGGGCATAATCGCTATTTGCTCTACTTGAAAAGGATCGGTCGTACCATGCTCTGGGGGTCCAGCTTCAGATAAATATCGAGACCATTCAATATAACCGTCAGTAAAAGCCTTTTGGATTACTGTTCCCGCCGTAAGGCCAATTACAGGTAATTGAAAAAAAGTACGATTTGCAACAGCATCAAAACAATAAGCAGTAGTAGAGTTCTCTTTAAAACCGTCTAATTTACCTGCCCATAATTGAAGCCAATTATATGTAAAACCAGCTCCAAAATAACTTGGAAAAAACCCGCTAACAGAATCAAATATTCTAGTTTGCTGGGTAAAAATAGTATTGATCTGAGCTTCAGATAGTTTTTTAGATGCAATAGCCTCCGCATGAACTAGATCCGTTTCTTCAGAGAATGCCAAGCCCCATTCGTGTTGACTTAATAATCCGTCACTTGAAATTGCAAAGGCTACTCGCCCAGTTGGATTGATCATTTCATTCCCCTTAGGCATGTTAAGGAGTCTAGATATTTGAGCATTAAGAGCAGGATATTTAACTCTTGCCAGCCTTAATCCTGCAGCACACATTGCCCAATCAATTGTGCTTACTTCGCTAATTTCATCTGGAAAAAAGGGACTCCCATCTGTTTTATAATAATGTAAAGGAAACCCCTTAAATTTATTATGTAAACTCCCCATAACATCATCCATCCAATTGACAATTCCTCTGACTGCTCTTTCCGCAGCAGCTGGAGTTAACAATTCTTCATCTTCAGCGGCTAATATTAGCCCTGCAATTCCCATACCTAATCCAGAAATTGAAACTTTATTTTGTAGAGGAGTTGCTTCTATGATTACACCAACAGGTCTGGTTGCAGTTGAGCTCGCTGTCTCGGTATAATTCCACAGCACATATCGCAAAGCACTTTGCTTGACCCAGTTCATAAATTCCAAATCATCTGTAGGGGGCTCAAACTTTGATCCTGTATCAATATAAACATCATCTATTCCAAATTTGGTAGAAATGCTCGGATCACCTGCATCGAATATTGAATGAAGATCTGATGGCAATAATGAAATTTCAACAGAACGAATTGCGCTTTGAGCTGAAGGAGTAATTGCTGAATCGGGTAGAGCAACAGAAATATCTGTCCAACTCTCGTTGACCTGAACATTCTCAGTATGAAGTATGGATCCAGATTCAGATTTTAGTGTTACCCTAAATGGTAATACTCTATTATCAAAAGTTCTCGCTCGAAAAGAAATTTTATTAAAATCCTTAAATACTTTATCTGGGGCAAACTTATTTTTAGCCTGCTGCTCAGAAGTTAAAGTGCTTACATCAGGTTGCAGTGTACCAAAAGTTGATATTCTTAATTTAATTGCACCAGGAACAGATTGAGTAGGCAAATCTTTCTTAAGACCATAAACTTCTATTTTCAAATAGGGGTTTTTATTTTCTAATTCAATCGATGAAATAAGGTCTACAGAATTCTGGGAAGTCAGGTTTGTCCTTTCAAGGGTATAATCCGAATTAATCTCAGTCCTGCCTCTTGTAGCCTGATCAAGTGTCAAAATTGGATAACCATTCTTTAAGCCTGTAAAAGAATTTCTGTTTTCTTCAATAAAGTTAGATTGATCTTCTTTTTCAAGGCTAGTTTCTGAACCTTCATTAGAAAACGTATAATTTTCAATTCCTTGAGAAATAAAAATAGTTTCAGGAAGTGTATTTTTTATACCTCGTTTGTCGCCTGCCCAATCATTAATTATTAAACCTTTAGTTGAGTTTCTATTGTAAACTTTAAGACGAGAAAACTTCTCAGCAGAAGCCAATTCTTGTTCTTCAGGCTCTTTTTTTAATATAATTATTCTTCCAGCTCTTAAATGACCATATAAATTTTTAGCATCTTTTGTAGCATCTAATTGACTGCCTTTTGATCCAAAAAACCATTCTGGACCCAAAATCACTTCCCTTACATTATAATAGTCTTTATCCTGAACAGGATCAAAAGGAGCGGTAAGAGAGTAGGAAACTGTATTTGAGTTCGGATCTAGCCCTGACCAAGCACCCTTCCCCGAAGGTTCCTCTGTATCACTACCATTGAAAAATAAATCTAAATTGGTTATTGTTTTTACCCACCTATTGAGTTTACTATTACTTCTTGGGCTATAAGCTACCCAAGGCAACCAACGTTGTGCTGTTTTCTTTTGATTTATACCTGTGTCATCAAATAAATTATCTAAAGGCGGATTATAAGTCTCGTCCAAATCAAAATCTACATGAAACTTACGGTTGGAGGTACGAGGAATTTCTTCACTGGGAAAATGATTTGAGGAGGTGTGTCTTACTAAATTATCACCAAACTCATCAGTCCAAAAAGCAAATTTTAATATATCACCTTCATCTCTAGCTTCAACCCAATTCTGAACTTCTGGTATATTTTTCACTTCGTTTCCATCCAAAGACCATGCATACGAATGATCAAAATCGTTGAAATTCCCAAAACGATGATTGAAAGTTGTAGCCCTAGGACCTAAAACATACTTATACAAACTATAAATATCTTTCACTTCAAAAGCAATTAATTCATCAACTTGAGATTGAGTAAATGCTAGTTGGTCCATTAAAAATTTCTTTTCGTTATATGAAAGCGTTTTTTCTACAATAGTTCCTCTTTTATATTTTTGATTGAATTTAACTGGGTCAATAGCCTCTTCATAGCTTGGATAATCAACCACTCTAATTCTAGAATGCGCTACTTCTGGATTCTTTCCATACCTAGCCTTCAAAACATAGTCACCAGGTATTCTATTAAAATCATGAGGCTTTATATCTTGAAACGGTGCCTGACTATTCGAAATTGGCACAATTTCTTCGTTGGGGTATTGATAGTCGAATTGTCCAAATACAACTGGGTTATCTTTATGTTGAGTATAAAAGCCAGGAGTTCTTACTAATTTATATTCAATATTTTTTTTGATGGTGTCTTTGGGTGGTTTTCGTGTATGATCCCTCCAACTTAGATAGTTATCTATTTTGGGGCTCCAATTTCTTCCATTGTCCATTGAAGCAAACAAAATCGATGAACTTTTATCAATCACATAATTCCTAAAATAATTAGTATATTGAGTATATCGCTCTCCACTATGTGGATTGAAATTGTAAATAGGAAAAATTGTTTGTGTGAGGTGATTTGGTGTTGATCTAACATCTTTTATGCTCTCATTAGTCCGCTCTCCTCTCCCTTCTTTCAAATCAATTGATCCATTATACAATAAGGATGTTTCTGAAAACTCGTCGGGAACTGAGCCGGGAGCTGACAACGAATTTGGTCCTGTCGAAATTGATATATCCCGTCCAGCAACAATAACCTTATCTCCAAAATCATTTTTATAGTTTACAACTACCACTGCCCATCCATTTTTGGTGTTTGCATCAGGCACCTTCTCAAAGCTAGTTTTAAAAGTTCCCGCAGCCCTATCAAAATGTTCAGTATCATCAATATCTAATGGAATTACACCTTCAGAATGAACAACTCCATCTCCTTTGAAGTACACTAAGTATTCGAATTCAAATCGGGCTAGCTCTTCATCGCTTAACCCTTGAAGTCCATGGAGTGTAAATTTTGGATTGATTCCCGTTTCTGTTTCTATATGCCATTGCGAACCTTTTAATGAACCATAGAAGCCTCCATCATGAGTTAAAGGTGATGTCACTTCAAGAGGAATCACAAATTTTGATTGACTAAGAATAAATTCATTGTTTTCGTCATAAGGATTAACTTGTGGATTAACAAAGTAAATATTTGCTGGATGCTTATTGTTTCCTGTAGATTTTGATGGAATCCACCACACATTTTCTTCAATTAAAGCTGGTGTAAATTTCCCATTCACATAGGCAGATGATAATGCAGTTTGATCATCAAATTCATCATATTTCGGTGTTTTAAAATAGGTGTTATAATCTTCAATTTCATACGTCCTAAAATCTTGAAACTTATCATAAACCTCGTCTTCTGAGGCCCAAGATTGCTTATATTCAACATAGTAATTTAAATAATCATTATAAACACTATTTTTTTTTGGATAACGAAAAGCATCATATTCTAATCGAAATTTTTTCTCTCCTTGTGGAGATAATTGTACTTCATTTTCCCAAAGATGCTGCCAATTAGCCTGTCCATTTTCTCTGTAGGTCTTGATTTGATATAAATTGGCACGTCCTAGTCCTCCAAGTTTTTGATCTTTGAAGATGTCTCCAATGTAATATACTTCATCAACATCAGCCCCTAAAACATACTTTGGAGCATTTGTTTTGTGATAATCATACGAAATTCGATTTTTAGTACTCCCAGTCAATGGATTATTTATCATACCTTGCCGCCAGTATTCCATATATTCTGCAAACCATCCTATTGTTTGCCCTTCACGCTGTGGTTTTGTCCGATCTCCTTTATAGTATTTTACCTTTGAAAATTCGTATTGCGGCTCATAATAAATAGATCCCAGCCTTGTTCTTCTTTGTATTGTATGTGTCCATGTATGTTTGTATTTAGAGCCTAAAGAAGTATTCTCAAGACTTATTGTGGTCCATGGAGACGATTTTGGTTTAAAACCATTATACTTTTGGTATAATTCATCACCCTTATTATCTATTGAGGGATAAACGTTAATTATTTTTTCATGCGTATGCGATTCCCAGGGTATGAACGGATGAAATTGACTTGGTCCAAAATTAGGATCACAAATAAATTTCCTTTCTGCAGCAAACCCTGAAACATGAACTGATGGCAGTCCTTTTATTGTTGGTGGAATTCGATTATTTGAAGTTATTTCAAACTTTATTCTATCACCCATTTTTGCTTTAATTTTATCATGATACAATTGATAAGGTTTAATGTAAGGGCTAATGTATTTTATGTTAAAATCTGGGCCATAGATTGTATATCTCAGACTATCATCAGCTAAAAAAAATTCAGATGCTAAAACTTCTCCATAACCAGGAACATGAACCGATTTAAATTCAGTTGCACCAGCTAAAGTAATCTGAACTTTCATTTCTCTTATTGGATAAAAACCTTTTCTTATACACTCCAAAGTGAATGGATCAAGTTCAAGCTCTGAATTTAATTTCGCTTTTTCTTCGCATTCTTTCGTATAACAACTAAACATCTGCTTCATCACTGCATTCATAATCTGAGATGATTTAATATTTTTATTAACTAATGGAGATATTACCTTTTCTGTTCCGTCATGAGTAAGAATTATTGGAGGATACTCTTGTGAAAGAAAGTCGATAAAATCGAAATTTTTACGCAGTGCATTTTCACCTTCATCACAAGCAAAATAATAACGAGGTGATTCATCGACTGGATTTGTAGCAATGAATGTATTGCAATCACTGCATTTACTACCATCTACAAAGATTTTTTTCTGAGATAACCTTTTTTTAAAGTCATTTGAAAAGATAGGCGGCCGATTTTGCGTAATATCACTTACTTCGTATGTCCTATAACCTTCAAATAAGGTAGACGACTGATGGTTTGCAATACTACTTCTGAGTAGATACCCATGATACAAGTCTCCTGAAATACCATCTAAAGCGGGTAATTTCATAACTAAATCAATTCTACCTTCCGAGAAAACTCCTTTTACACTTCCTTTTGCCAAATTAGTGGTGCGAGTAATTTCCCGAAGAAAATTAAACGTATTAGTCGATGTTGATGTTCTCCTTCTCTTAAAAAATACATTTCGTAAATCTATCAAAAGTGTTTTTTCTAAAACATGAGTATTTGTCCCAGAAGTCACAATAGCCTTTAAATCATCATCATAGCGGATTGTACTATTGGTTTGTGCATAGGTTATTTGAAATATCAAAAGAACAACTACCAGTAGTTGTTCTTTACAAAAAAATAAATTTTTCATAATTGAAATTTTTATAGATTATCTTTTGCAACCAATTCTGCTTTTAAAGCTTCAATTTCACTCTTCATAACTTTTAAATCTTCATTTTGTTTGATCAGATGTAGTGTTAACTCTTCCACCTTACGTAACAAATTCATATTGAGCTCATCACTTGAATAATACCCCTGATCTTCTACTTCTTCTTTAGAAGGAAATCCAGGTAAATGACCATTTTCATTGATAAAATCTTTCTCTTCTTGAAGACTTAATAAGTCATAGTCTTTTTCAAAAACATAATCGGCCCAATCTTCCGGATTACTGAAAGCATAATCAGGTGCAATAATCTGTCGTTCGGAAAAAATTCCAAAGATATCTTTATAGTCATCGTTAAGAATCGAATTAACTTCTGCTTGTGTTTGAGATCGTTGCACTTTAGGGGCAATATAAACTAGTCCTGCAACATTCAAAACAGCCCCAGGTACAACCCAGTCAGCATTAAGACTTAATGATGTTGGATTGCTATCTGATCTTCCATGATTAATAACAACTTTATCAACCGTCATGTCTATTTGGTCCTGAGATACAAGGAATGAAGTTACTGTCCCCTCATTATTATCTATATTGTTTCCAGATATAACTAATTCTGATGCATTAAATATGTATTCACCATCCTGTGCTGCATTTCCATTCTCAAAAATATAGTGCACTTCATCTCCAACAACATTGATAAGTACAGGATCTGTATATTGACCACCAGCATTTGGAGCAATTACTTTTTGACTTGAATAAACTAAATCCCCGTTATTATATATTCTGAATACTCCTCCCCCAGCTCTTGTAAAGTAAGAATCAGCTCGAGTTTGAATTTTTAATTCTCTAAATGCATATGATTTAGAAAATTTATATCCTAATCCCCATTCTAAGCCGTCTTGTTCGCTAGACCCCTTTTTAATATGACTAGAATCATAAAGATCATCAAGTTTACCATTGAACAGACCATCTAAGGTTAAGCTAGGTTTACCATAAAATATAGTTGCGTTAAAAGTTTTGATACTAGAGGGAACAAAAGGCTCTAGAGTCCCTATTATAACTGGGCTAGTTGAAACAGCAAGACTATGACTAACAACTAAATTAGCATGATCGTTATCCGAAGGAGGTGATGACCAAACCAGCTTTCCTTCTGAATCTGCAAAAAGAGTTTGACCCTGAGTACCACTTGCTCCTGAACTATCTTTAAGTATGCCTGTAATTTGTGCACTACCACTTACTGTTAAACTTGAACTGGGTTCTAATGTTCCTATTCCTACCTTTCCGTCATTATTAACAGTAAAAGCAGGTTTAGACATAAAATCTTCTAAGCCTACACCTAAAAAACCAATATCTGAGGCCTTGAAAATATAACCATTATCTTGAGTCTTATCACCATCTTCAAAAACATAGCGCACTTCATCTCCTATGACATTAGCGGTCACTAAATAGTTGTCACCAATAACAAGGTTGGTTACATCTACTATTTTAGAACTAAAAACCAAGACACCTCTATTGTAGACTTTAAATCGACCTCCACCAGCTTTTAAGTTTTTAGAAGATGTTGTCGGAACATTATTTGAAAAAAACAATGTTTTAAGAAAATAGGGCTTTGAAAAAACATAACCAACACCCCAAGTCATTTCTTGATTCATAGCTCTTAGCTCTGGAATATCGCTTGAGGCATCGTGTTTAACATTGAACAATGCAGTAAGACTACCGCCTAAAACGTTTGCATTATAAACCTGTATTCTATTTACATCAAATTCTTCAAAATTAGGAGCACCATTACCATTATTACTATCTGAAATTATATGACGGTGTTGTACAGTAGTAAATAAATTATCTACTGTAAACGAGCCTTTAGGATTAAACGTATTGTTCCAAACCAATTTTCCAGAAGTATCTGCTGTAAGTATTTGTCCCGCTTTACCACTAGTCCCTGAACTATCATAAAACTTTCCTGTGATTTTTGCACTCCCATGTACGGTCAATTTTGTTGATTCAGAACTAGTGGATTCATCGGCCAAACTAAGTTCTGTAGGTGCAACTTCTGAGTTTTTGGCAAGTGAAGAAGCAACAGCCACGTTTGAAAATTGGAGTTGATCTTCTTGTGACGAAGCAATTGGAGGTGTTCCTACCACAAGACGATTTGTAACATTGATATCTTCATGAACATATTTGGGTTCTCCCCACACCAGCTTCCCATCAACATCAGATATAAGGGCTAGTCCATCGGTGCCACTTGTACCACGACTATCATGGAACTTACCCGTAATTTGGGCACTACCGTTTACAGTAAGCGATTGTGTAGGATTGGCAGTGCCAATTCCCACACCTTCTTCCTTGACTACAAATCGAGTTCCATCGCTTGAACTTGCAGTTGCAATAGCAGCTATTAAATTGGATTGATACAGGCTAATGGAATTGAGGTCTGTACCCATGAAAGCTCCTCCTATATTGGATCGACTTCCGACACCACCTATATTTCCAACTCCTGTTGAGTCCGATCCACAAAAATCATTTTGAGTAAAGGCTGCAGTAGTTGCTAAATCTGCTTCTGTTACTATTTCATTGAGACCCGTTTTTAAATATAATTTCAGTTTATTTCCTGTGAGATCATATACAACAGCTACACTATAGGCTGTATTGGGAGCAACGGTCTGAGCAATATAAACCGTAGCATTATTCCC
>Ga0209533_1005208_pt1 | contig 11118 bp, 10 predicted proteins | sample COG_04_FD_184748 | JGI IMG/M metagenome (GOLD analysis project Ga0209533, IMG submission 184748) | Pelagic Microbial community sample from North Sea - COGITO 998_met_04 (SPAdes) (version 2) | ecosystem: Environmental > Aquatic > Marine > Neritic zone/Coastal water | place: Helgoland, sampling... | reverse complement strand
ACCGGTTAAGGGTATATGTGTTTAACACTTCGCAACAGAGTCGTGACGATACTTCAACTACACAGACACCAATATGCTGTCTGTGTCTAACTTTACATTATACCCACTGAGCCAAGTTAGGAGCTCATCGGTAGGATGGTAGGGAAAGAATGAATCAATTCTTATTAGGCAGGATAACTCGTAAAAAATAGGGCGTCCCCTAATCGTAAAAAATAGGGCGTCCCCTAAGATTGTTTTCTGCAATTGGCACAGAACGGGCATAACTATGGATAAACCACAAGCTATACTTGGTATTGCGCGTCGTTTATACACAATTACCCATTACGATTAGTACAATCCAAACAATTCGCATGCAACATTTAATTATCACCACTATCCACACGGAAAACTACCATTCGATTGATGATAGCCACCGAAGACTACTCCATGTCAAACCTGCAACGGGAGTGATCAGCTCCAGGGGGTTCATCCACATACAACCGGCTAAGGTCCTATGTGTTTAACACTTCGCAACAGAGTCGTGATGATACTTCAACTACACAGGTGCCGTAATAGGAGTCCCTGTGTCTAACTTTACATTTATACCCACTGAGCCAAGTTAGGAGCTCATCGGTAGGATGGTAGGGAAAGAATGATTCAATTCTTATTAGATTGTCTCCCATTTTGCACATCCCACAACACGCACCATCCAGTGCGTGGGTATGTGACGTGGTTAGAAAAATTGAATGCATAATATATTTATATGCTGTGCACATCAAACAACAACTGTTAATTACAGTCAAATATTTACAATGAACCATAAGAAATGCGATGTAGAACGGTGTGTGTTTTGCAACAGTGCATCTCATCATATGACCAGATGTAATAGCAACATGAATGGAAGACGAGAGCTGCTCGATAAAGGATGGAACTGCATGATGCACGACTTTTGTCCTGATTTCCACCTATTGCGCGCAAATGAGTTGCGATATGTCGCATACCATTATGCGCAATACCTCACAGTGGTTCATGGTCCAACCCATAGAACTACCCGACATTATAACCGCAAATATATGTTGAGTCCAATTCCGCTGGATTATTCGAAAAAAAAAATGATTAACGAACTCGTTTACAGATGGAATGGGTTTAAAAAACAGCGTGACCTGGCAAAAACCCCACCAGAGATTTCAGAAGACGGTGAATGCCCTATTTGTTACGATACTATGAAGTCATTTAAATGGTCTTATCACACTTCATCGTGGGAAATAAATCGCGACGACGTCATCACCACGGAGTGCAACCATACATATTGTACGCGTTGTTGGAACGAACATATCGAAAAGTCTTCTAGATGGACACATTATCCAACTAGAAAATGTGTATCTTGTCCAATGTGCAGACATGAAATGCCAGTAGACCCATAGACTTTTCAGAGCATTCTCGTAGGGTATAACATTAGTATGCTTCCACTACCACATCGGGATACTTTGCGGACACCTTCGCTGCCAAACGCGCCACCTGCGAAGACATGTCGAAGTCCTCGGGCAAGACCATCTTCACGTTCATGCGCGTTCCGTCTTCGCGTCTTCGCTCGTATACCAGATGCGGCTTGCCGCGGGCTTCGATTAACGAGTAGTACTTCGGGAGCGCGGGCTCTTTTTCTGGGGGCATCTCACCCTTGTCCAGATACGCCAAGATGTCGATCGCCTGCTGCAACTTCTCCTCGGGAGATACTTTCTCCGACTTGGAGGAGCATAACTGCTTCTTTTTGTTGGCTATCAGCGTGGGGTGCTTTTCTACGACGAAATATGTGCGGGTTTTTCCATTTGTACCGTACTCTTCTGGTTTGGGATAATGTATATACTTAGGCAACATATCATGGGTGATACCCTCGGGGTAGGGGTGGGTGTCTACCTTTCGTGCTCTTTTGGTACCTTGTTTAATACCTGTTGAGTTTTGTTCTTGCTCTTTTCTGGTTGCGATACGAAGATTATTCCATGTATTATTCATACGTTCTTGGTCAATATGATCTACACTGACAGTCCGTGTACCTTTTCCATTACCATAACAATCCATTATTACCTGATGCATAAACAATTTATTGTTACCTAAAATGTATCCATTTGTATGATACGACCATATTATCTTCTTATCATGGTTCTTTTCGTAATCTAGTATTTTTTCATAGGATATAGGACAGAGTTTGCATAGTTTATCTTGATTACACATCATTAAATATTGTGTTTCATCATCGCTTGTTTTAATTTCACACATGTGGTTCTTAATCTCTCCAGCATAACGTCCTGCTGTAACTACTATTTCATTGTTTAGATATCTTACCACATTATATTGTTTAGTTAGCTCATAAAAAACAGGGTTTGTGAGACATACGTTTATACTACGCATATCCGTACTGTTTTCATTTTTAAATGTGTAACATTCTGTGCATGGATTGACACCATATAAAAACTCTAACAATGACACACGTTTATAATTCACTGCATAAGAGGGATAAATATCATTGGGATTAAAAAATATGAATCGTTTGGCAAAATTTATCATCTTTTCTAGTTGTTCAGTATCAATAATAAAAGACGGTCTGTTATCATAGTCGACCCTCCATATATCATTTTCAATAAACGAATAAATGGGTCGAATGTAATCACTCTTACTGCTCACGGTATCAAACACAGGGTCTGAAGGATCACTCATATTATAGTATATATAATATGAATCTCTTTAAATGCTTATTACACTAATTATATAGGTAATAATACATATTGAAATGTTATGATAATAAACCACCCATTCCACTCAGTTTGAATAAGCTAAACCGCCCATGCCACTCATGACACGAAGGACATTGTAGTTAGTGGCATAGACACGAACCTTGGCGGTGTTGGTGGAACTAACGGTGGCGTTGGAAAGCACCAATTGAAGGGTGGCGTTGTCAATACGGGAGAAGTTGCATGTGCCGGAAGGCTGGTGCTCCTCAGGGCGAAGTGCGAAGGAGAAGCAGTTAATACCTGTGTCGGGGGAACGGGTATGTGCCTGGTAGGGTTGGACGACGTCGAAGTAGGAGCCCTCACGCTCGGAGAAGCGGTCTTGGCCGTTAAGCTGAAGCTTGGCAACAACGACGGGGTTTTGTCCCCAGCAATGCATGTCGAGGGAGGTCTCGGCCATGACGAAGGATCCGGCATCGGAGACACCGGAGTTGACGGCGTTGGTAAGGTCAACAGCAGTGTTGCCGGCGTTGGTGGCGGCCGCAGTGTATGCAGAGGGGTCATTGAAGACGTTGGAGTTGATGAAACCAGTCTCACCCTCAATACCTAGACCAGAGCCGAAGGAGTGAAGAGCGTTGGGAAGGGCATCGATGGCGTCGGTGTAGTTGAAAGGTTGGGCACCAAGGACCTTGAAAAGGGCGGTGTTACACAACAAAGAGGAACAGTAATCGACGTTGGCATCGGGTTGGACGACCCAGATAAGCTCCTTACATGGGTGGTTGAAGTTGAGCTTGATCTTGTTGGAGGAGGAACCGACAGACTCGTCGCCAGTGAACTGGAGTTGAGAGATGAGGTACTCATGGGGGTTCTGTGCGAATCTACGACGCTCATCGGAGTCGAGGAAGACGTAGTCAACATAGAGGGAAGCAGCAACCAAGGATTGGTTGTATGAGAGGGTGGAGGTCTGTGCGGAACTGCCAGTGCAGGCAAGGTCACCAACAGCCCATAGGCACTCGTCGATGGGGCGCAAGTCCAAGTTGATCTTGACCTCATGGTATTGGAGGGCGATCAAAGGAAGAGCAAGACCGGGGTTGGTGCAGTACCAGAATTGGAGGGGCACGTAAAGGGTGGTCTCGGGAAGAGCCTTGCGGGGAGCGCAGACCTGGCGGGGTCCGTTGGCATCACAAGGTCCGTCGATGTCGGCGAAGTTGGGGTCGGTGATGAAGGTAAGTTGGGTGGTGTTACCAACCATCTTGAAGTAACCCTTCTGTTGGTCAGCAGTCATGGTGAGTTGGTTCCAGATGTGCATCCAGTCACCGTATTGACGGTCAATGCGTTGACCACCAATCTCAACCTCAACCTGAGAGATAAGTTGCTCTCCAGGGAAGTCCAACCAACGAGCATAGTTTTTGCCGTCGACACCCATGTTCTGGTTGATCTCAGGGAGAGTAACCTGAAGGTATGTGCGGTATGCAAGATCACCATTTCTGCTGATGGTGCATGTCACACGGCGGCCAAAGTCGGCTTGACCGTTGAAGGTCTGCTCGATGGATTCGATGGCAAAGTTGGTGTACCTGCGGTAGGTCACCTTCCAGAAGGTAATCTGAGGATTACCGGTCAAGTAAACGTCTTGTGCGCCGTAAGCGACGAGTTGCATAAGGCCTCCTCCCATTGTAGTTATACTAAGGGTAAAGATAAAAAAATCGTGAAAAACGCCTAAATAGACGAAGTATTCTATTCTATTTAATTTAAGTATATTTCTTATTAATGTGTAAATTCTTTTTTATGAAAGCCTCAAGGTAAGAGGTTTCAAATACTTCTTTACGATTATCATGTGGTTTTGAAAATACATATTTATCTTTTTTTTTTCGTATTGTCCAACCATCATTGACCGCATTGAAAATGAAGGACATTTTCGCAAACGTTTTTGGGTCTATCGATTGCATGTCAGTGTCAGACAATGTCTGTTCTATATCCATGATATACAATGAGTACACAGCATTTCTCTCTCATTATTACGATGGTATGACATATATTATTTCATAATATATAGTATAACTAAATAGAGTTATTCGTGTATAGTTTATTACTACTCCTTGTGTGCTAGATGCCATCCTTCAAACCAAAAACAGACAAGAAGATCATTGTATCTGAGAAGAGTACTATCACTCTAGACGGCAAGCATTCGGAGAAAATATCTGATTTTTCAAAGGATGAAAGTCGTATTCAAGAGTTGACATTGGAGTTGCGTGTCTTGAAAGAAAAGCATTCTCGTATCACAGGCAGTGCATTGTCTGGTCAGAGATTAGACCAGCAGTTAGAACGGGTTGATAGGATGAATGCGATAAAGTCTGAAATACGATGCCTAAAACAGAGCAAGTCTGACTATTTTCTAGATAATTCTAAATACGTATTTGGGTATTTTGAAAACAAGAAGCAGATATCTGATGGGAGCAATCAGATGGTTCCAAATACAAGATTGGATTCTTTTTTCAAGGTGAATACGGATGCCGAGAGAACGATACGTAACATGGAGAGCAGCAACCATAATATCATTCAGCGATATTTGTCGAATATCGACACCGCTTTTTTGGATGTAGATAAATATGTATATGCATCTGACGTTTGTAAATCTTGCTATAAGGGTGAATTGTCACCGATTGAAGACGAAGGTGTGATGATTTGCAATCTTTGTGGAAATAGCATAAAATATCTCGTCGAGAACGACAAGCCATCGTATAAGGAGCCTCCTAAGGAAGTATGTTTCTACGCGTATAAGAAGATCAATCACTTCAAGGAAATTTTATCCCAGTTTCAAGGAAAGGAGACGACACAGATACCTGCAGAAGTGATAGAGAACCTAAAAAGTCAAATTACAAAGGAACGTATCGAACTGAGCGATTTGACGTACTACAAGTGCAAAGATTTGTTAAAGAAGTTGGGATACAACAAGTATTACGAACACATTAATTTCATCAAGAACAAGTTAGGGATCCAACCAGTCTTGATAAGTCAAGAGTTGGAAAAGACGTTGTGCAATTTCTTTATGGAAATTCAATATCCGTATGCAAAGCATTGTCCCGACTACCGCGTAAACTTCCTACATTACTATTACGTTGTGTATAAACTGTTTGAACTTCTCGACCAAACAGCCTATTTGGAACACATACCCATGCTAAAGGATCGTGAAAAGTTGATAGAACAGGATTCTATTTGGAAAAAAATCTGTGACGAATTGGATTGGGAGTTTATTGCCACCATTTAGGTGAGGGCTGTGAAATCAAGTATATATAATATATGGATGTTCCATATATTATACATTAATGTATTGTTACTGTTCTGTTACTAGATACTCTGACTTAGAGACCTCCAGGGAAACCAACTAGGTTGGCACCGATACCGAATCCTGCACCAGAGCGGGTAGTTACACCCATACTAGGGATGTATGTATCCAAAATGCTAAACGTAGCAGCGGCGGTCAAAGCGAGAAGACCAATCTCCTCCATGTTCAAGGATCTCTTGGGGATGGCGTATGCGGCAATGGCAACCATAAGACCTTCAACTAGATATTTAATAACGCGCTTTATCAATTCAGTTGCGTCGAACATCGTATTATACTTAATGCTGAGAAAATATTTCGCGAGAACTGTATTATACAACTATCTGCTAAACTATGGAGAAATATAATAAACAACAAGGTATATCAAAGAACTTAGACATACAGCGTCCTGTAATACATAATGTCGTCGGATAGTTCTTCTACCTCTACCACTTTTCCCAGAAAATTACAGGAAGATGGAACCCCAAATATTAAATACGTCGATGTGTTAGACGAAGATAAGCCAATTGCTAATCAAAAGTTTACATGCGTGTCATTCGTATCGCCGGAAAGCACATTGAAAAGTAAGAATATTTTCTTTTTCGAGAAGTTCATAAAGGAATACGAATTATCTAAATCCATGGAAAAGTATCATCAGTTTTTGAACTTTTTAGCGTTCAAATATAATCTTTCAACCGAAGCACTCATCGAGGACTTCAAAGGCTTTGCTAAAGACGAGATTGACAACCTGAAAGAGACGACCGTGGATGCGGATTACAAAAACTTTGTGGATGCCAAGGAGGACCAGTTGGACGCCGAGTTTTTGCGAGCACACGACTTCCAGACTTCTGTCCGAGGGCTAAAGGTTCGTGGCGTGTACCCAACACTCGAAGAGGCAGAACTCCGCTGTAAAATGTTACGCGAAATGGATCCCAACCACGATGTGTATGTCGGACCCATTGGTATGTGGATGCCATGGGAACCTGACGCCTACAAGACAGGTCGGGTGGAATACTTAGAGGATGAGTTGAACAAACTAATGCAAGAGAAGATCAAGAACCAGGATTTTGCCAAGATGGCGTTCGAGAAGCGCGTAAAGGACACCAAGAAGGAGGCCATTCGCGACAATGTAGAAAAGGCAGAGTTGCATAACACCACACTTACACAGGACGTGGACGAAGACGGCAACCTCATTTCCATTGGTGGAATAATTAGTCAGGAAACGGCATTGGGTGGTTCTAAAGAAGAAGTCTCTGTGGGAGATATTCGATCCGAACTGTTTGAAGGGGATAATATTGTGACTGATATAAATACAGATCGCGGTCTGTCTAGTATTGCGAATACAAACACTAAGGTGGGTGGTGGTGTATAATTAGATCCTTGAATAATATGATATATATGATATTGTGTGTATTTTACACGATATCATTACAATTGTGCAACGGGTGTCGTGGGTGCCGTATAGTAATTTGATTACCATTTTGACTTTTTCACGTTGATGGTCTGTCCAGCGCCGCGCTTTTTGCTCGCTCCTGGATCGTACTTTTCGTCCTCGTCGTCCGACCCCATGTTTTTAGAGAGCTCCCAGAACTCCTTCGAACCTAACCGAAAGTCGTTATGTGAATCAGCCTTGTACCAAAACACTTGTTCACTAAGTTTGTTTGACTTTGAGTTGTTATTAATAACAAGACATTCATAGTTTTCAGTACATTGATCCATAACCTGGCAAAAGGATTCGAGTGTAGGAAACATGCCTGCATAATTTTCGTAAATGCGCTTTCGATTCGCGATATACGGCTCACGCAAGATAAACACAAAATCGATATTGGTACGCAGTGTCGGTGGGATACCAAGGGGATACTGCATTGTGATGATGAGCATGATCTTCCAATGTCGCCCATTCATGAATAGAAGTCGCATCAGTTTATCTCGAGACCAAGAAGCGTCATACAAACAATCGTCTAATATAACGAACGTCCGCGGATCAATTGTAGAACGCCTCTTGGTCTCGATATCTTTTTTTATTTGTTTTAGAACTCCTTTTTGCCGTTTAAGTATATTTTCAATAATACCTGAACTATACTCAGTATGTATAAAGAGGCGTGGAACAAGCTTCCCGTAAAAACCGTTTCCTTCCTCCGTTCCTGCGATTACAACGCCGATGGGGATGTCTTGGTGGTAATATAGCAAATCGCGAACTAGAAAACTTTTTCCTGTGTCTCTTCGTCCGATAAGAACACAAACAGGGCCTTTTGATTCGTCTGGCTTAAAACTAATAGTTTTCATGCTAAACTTCTTAAGTTCAAGCGTCATGTATTACTAATCGAGTATAATATATATATACCAAACGCGCGATATTTAAGCATGCACGCCCAATAAAGCGTTTATACGAGCAGTTATATATGTTATAATGGGTTAATGAACTCTCATACAAACTCCAACTGTCGTGTTAATTACACTAAACGCCGAAACCACGAACTTTTCAACCAACTTAAGGAAGAAACATGTATGGATATGGAATCTATTCAAAATTACATCCCCATATATAACAGGTTTTTTGAGATGAATGCGACCAACTGTGAATGTGTCAACATGACTACACCCTTACATGTTTCGAGAATTATCGAAAATGAAACCCCTGTATCATATCGGGTAGAACTGACTAATACAGACAACAAGAATACATTGGTTTCTTCAGTTTTTTGTAAGATTGTCCCCTTAACCGACCCATTCAAGTTTTTAACTGGTAAAACATTTCACAACAATGAGATATTCAACCTACCAACCTATATCGATTCACATGCATCCAGCCCTTGTCTGGTCGATGTCAACAACAGTGCATACGTGGATGGCATGTTCACTCAGTTTACAACCCTTCTCCAGACCCATACAAACTTTGCTCATGGCATTTCTTACTATGGCGCATTTTTAGGAGTGAAACGCAATCTATCGGTCAATATATATGATGATCTGGAGTATCTACACGAATCTTCCTTTTTTAATACACACAAGGATGTTGACTTTCAAGTAGAGGACTACTCACTCTTCATTAATGACATTATCAATACAGGAACGGCTCGAAGCGGACGCATGCCGCCCATCTCTATCACACCTCTGGTAGAAGCATCGGAATCTACCAAGATAAACAGTCTCGAAGAAATCGTATCAGACATCAGTGATATAGCATACAATGGACTTTTCGAAACATCTGACGAAAACTCCACAGCAATTCTATCACTAGCAGATTTAGCCGCATCCGACCTAGAAGTCATCGGCATCGAGAATACCTATACAGAAACGTCACCAGAAAAGGATGCTGAAATCACCATTGATGATGATGATGATACGTCGTCAAGTTGTTCATCGCGAACGTCGTGTACCTCTGAAGACAGTGGAGACGATAAGGGAGAGGACAATGACGCAAAAACCGAAACCGACGATGAATGGAGCGACGAATCAGCCTCTGACGATGATGAACCCATTGTATTAGCAACACTCCCTAGGTTTCCAGTTGAAGTCATCTTTATGGAGAAAATGGATTATACACTGGACACGCTTATGTCTCAAGAAGAACTCTCAGACAAGGAATGGTTTAGTATTCTTATGCAGGTCATAATGACACTCATCACATACCAACGTGTGTTTTCATTTACACACAATGACCTGCACAGCAGCAACATCATGTTTGTAGAGACCAAAAAATCATTCCTCTTTTACAAACTTGGAAACTCATACTATAAGGTTCCAACCTTTGGACGCATTGCAAAAATCATCGACTTTGGACGCAGTATTTACACATACAACGGTATAATCATGTGCAGCGACAGTTTTAAACCTGGGGCAGATGCGTCAACACAATATAACACCGAACCCTACTATAATCCAGACAAACCGCGCATCGAACCCAACTTCAGTTTTGATTTGTGTCGACTGGCATGTTCGATTTATGACGACCTTGAAGACGAAATGGAATCGGAACCAGACAACCGCGTCATGGGAATCATCAAGGAGTGGTGCATGGACGACGCTGGTCGCAACGTACTTTACAAATCAAACGGCGATGAGCGATACCCATCCTTCAAACTGTACAAAATGATCGCGCGGCAGGTACATCGACACACGCCTGAAGCGCAACTGCAGCGACCAGAGTTTTCACAGTATGTGGTGAAAAAGAAAGACATCGCGTCAAAGCACATAGGACATGTGATGGACATCGACAAATTTCCTGTTTTGAAAACGAGATTTGAAACAACCACGCCACCGACCATTAGCGAAAATACCATGAAAGAATTGAAATAAATTAATACTCAGAGACCATGGGTATAAAACAAAAGGACAACAACATTAACCATGAGCATCATATATAGGTACGGAATCCACTCCATACATGATGTCGGGCAACAAACTTCATGCAGCAGACGGATACATACGCCTTGCGATATGTGTGACGCGGCCAATATGACCAATCAGTGTGACAAATGTGGCTGTGGTGTATGCGACGACAACATTTGTAGACTAAACTTCCCGCATCGATACAATACGACATATATTATCTGTGCGGCATGTGTCGAAACGATTGACAAAAAACTGATCCCATTGATCGACCTTGGGAAATTGCAACTATTGAAGACAAAAATCAGAAATAACTCTACTGCTCGGTCTCCAAGGTCATCGTCTATTTCCTCTAGTTCATCCATATCATCAGATGAATCGAGCAATTATGGTGGGATAACTCTCACTAGGTAAGTAATATAGTGTATTGACACAGTTTGGGTCAATACAGTATAAGAAAGATTGGGATAAAGCCATACATATTGTAGATTTTTATCCAGTTTATACCGCTGGACATTTGTAATATCCCATTTTGAATGCCCGGCGGTTTAAAATGTTGGTTTGCCAGTGAATACTTGCGCCGTAGTGGAAGCGGTACCACCTACTTGCTGACCTATCTCACTTATTTGACCCATAAGTGGAGTAAACTGATCATACAGGGCTACGCCAGCAATAACACTGCTAAAGACCATTAGACTTCTTTTTACAATGGCTTTCATATCTGGACGTTCTTTTTGAACCAACTTTGCATCCATAAACTGAATA
>Ga0209533_1005205_pt1 | contig 11122 bp, 7 predicted proteins | sample COG_04_FD_184748 | JGI IMG/M metagenome (GOLD analysis project Ga0209533, IMG submission 184748) | Pelagic Microbial community sample from North Sea - COGITO 998_met_04 (SPAdes) (version 2) | ecosystem: Environmental > Aquatic > Marine > Neritic zone/Coastal water | place: Helgoland, sampling... | reverse complement strand
CTTATTGCGACCGAACATAAGACTGCGCGCCACGTCGTGTGCGTTACTCTCGATGAGTGCTTTTTCAATCAACAAGTGGATGTCGTGAGTGGAGAGCTTGAGCGAGCGACCTTGATCGATTTGCTCTGCCAAGACTGAGCCCACACTATCGGCCACGCTGGCCACAAACTTTTGATTCACTTCAGTGAAGATATCGTCCTCTTCGCGAGAGAGGAGCAAATCGGTCAATGCGGTGCCGATGGTATCTGCAATTTCTGCAAGGTCGAAATCGCGATCACCACCTTCGGCTTCGATTTTGATTTCTGGGCGTTGAAAACGGTCCTCACCGAGAACACCCGCCCAGTCAAAACGTGGCTTATTCTCTTTGGGTGTGGCTGCGTAACGCTTGAGCTCGCGATCTTCTTCGAAGGAAATTTTGTTTATCATATAGGTGTGTTGTTTGAAAAGGTTAGTGTTTGAGGGGCATCTGTGATGAATGTGTAGAAACGGGAAAACGGAGGTCGTGCAGGGCGACCTCCGTGAAAGGGATTGAGCAGTTTAGAGCTCGTCGTCGTCGACTTGACCGAGGGCAGATGCCTTTTGGTATTCAGTCACACGACCTTCGAAGAAGTTTTGCTCCTTCTTGATATCCATCATCTCGGCAAGCCATGGGAATGGATTTTCGGTGCCTGGTGTGAGTGGCGCAAGACCCACGTCTTCAAGACGGCGGTCTGCGATGTAGTCACAGTATTGGCAGAACTCATCTGCGCTGAGGCCGACGGAATTAACCGGCAAACAGTCGCGAATGAAGTCTTTCTCGAGAGTAATCGCTTCGCGCATCAAATCACGGAGCTCTTCTTTGAATGCAGGAGTCCAGACGTCTTCGTTTTCTTCGACGAGGTCCATGATCAAATTACGGAACACCTCGATGTGGTTGGACTCGTCGCGCAAGGTATAGCGAAACATTTGGCCGATGCCTGGGAACTTGTTCTGGCGATACAGTGAAAGCACCATACCAAAGAGACCGTAGAACTGTGTGCCTTCCATGCACTGACCGAAGAGGAAGAGGTTCTTAGTGAACGCTTGCTTGTCGGCAGTGGTGGTCAAATCCATGTCGCGGCGGAGGCCGCGGGAATTGGTCACCACGAAATCAGTCTTACGCTTGATCGTAGGAATATCTTCAAACATCGCCTCACATTCGTGTGGGTTGATGCCGAGTGAGCTGATCATGTAAACCAACGAATCCGCGTGAATGTTTTCCTCGTGTGCGTGGCGGCCCAGAAGGAGCTTCAGCTCGGGTGCTGTCACAAGCTCACGAGTCACGTGTTGAATGTTGTCACCTACAATACCTTCGGCTGCGGAAAAATAGCCAATCGCCATCTTGATAATCCAGCGCTCAGCATCGGAAAGGTCGGCACTGCGCCAAAGCTCCACATCCTTTTGCATTGGAATATCCTCTGGCTCCCAGTGGTTATTCTTCATGGTCTTATAAAGGTCGTAGGCCCACTGATACTTCAAAGGTAGGATGTTGAAGAACATCGTATCTTTACCGTTGATGATCTTTTTCGCGTTAAAAGCTTCAGCTGCTTTTGCTTCGTCCAAAACGAAGGTTTTGTCGCCAATTGTGTAGGTTTTTTCCATGAGATTTAGGTGTTAGTGAGTGAGTGGTTTGAAATTAGAAATGAACGATGAAATCGACTGACTAGAGCTAGCTGTCGCGAGGTCTCAAGACGTTGAAATCAAGCAAGTTAGTAGACTATTTAGGAACGATGCAGGGGTCGGGGTGTGGAAGAAGATGAGAAACGAAATACACGATGTCAACAAAACCCACACAATATATCGGACTTTTCTCGAAAAGTAACACTAGATATAGTAACCAAGTGGTAACTAAGTGACCTTTCAGCAAAAACACTTAGGGGTAAAAATTACGTAAATGACCGACAATCAGCGAGGTAGCTATGATTTCAAATAGAGCACCGTCAGTGTTACAATTCAATGAATACTTGTTCGACTTATTCGCAGTTATTCACACTCACAACGAAGCCGCAGGAGTCGATGACTACAAGTTTTAGCACGTGCTTCCCATCAGGAGCGCATATCTACAGAATGCCCTTCGAGACATGCTCGATGCTTCGCATAGACACACGTGCGACAACCGCTCCAAAATGCAGGCTAGACAGCAAAGCCACTGAGCAGAATCAGCGACCGAAATAGCAGCAATATTCGCAAAAATCTCCGATTTTCTCGCAACTTTCTTTACGAAAAGGCGATTGGAAGAGTATACATGAGCGTCTATACAAAAATACACCGTGCAGAAGGCTGGTTGACTCCATCAGCCACACTACCCCAACCCATGGAAAAAACAGTTCAAGAATCCTCGGCCACTGAACAGACTATAGAGGATATTGATAGTGTATGCTTGCGAGCAATTGCCCAAGGTGACCGTGCAGCCTTCGCCAGCATCGTTGAACGCTGGCAAACTCGCTTGATCAATTTCTTTTACCGTTCCACCAGCAACCGCAGCGATGCTGAAGACCTCGCGCAAGAAACTTTTATCGAACTCTACCGGGCTGCGGGACGCTACGAGCCACGCGGCACTTTCAACGCATTTATATTCACCCTCGCCCGCCGACGACTCATCGACAGCTATCGAAAACAATCGCGTCGCCCACTCGACCTACTCGATCCGACCGACTTTGTCATGCAGCAACAGGCTCAAGAAACCGACCATACCGCTGAAATCCAAGAGGCTTTTCACCGCGCACTTGCAGGACTTCCAGAAAACCAACGCAATGCGATCCTTATGTTGCAACAACAAGGTCTTTCTTACGATGAAATTGCAACCGCACTCGATTGCAGTCTCAGCGCTGTAAAGACTTGGATCCACCGAGCACGCACTCATCTGCGCGAAGCACTTGAGGACTTCCATCAATAATTTTTAGCCCGCACCCATCATGAAAACCACCGATCCACGCGATTCCCTCGATCAATCCATCGATTCCTTACTCTCGAGCCGTCCCGTTCAAGCTGATTCCGAGTTCACCAACCGTGTCATGGCCGCATTCGACGCCGAAGTGGCTCACACCACGAAGAAAGCTCCGAATCGTATGGCGCCCATCATTAAGTTTGCACTCCCAATTGCGGCCGCAGTCGCGTTGGCACTCACGCTGGCACAATTCAATACACAAGACCGCCCTGCGACACCCGCAGCGAACTTGACCGCAGCCGAGGCGCAAGAAATCTTCCTCCTGGGAGAAGGTCTTGATGGACTCGCCGACATCAGCGAAGAAAATTTCAAGGGGCTGGATCTCCTCTCGACTCTCGAGGCACTCACCTTTGAACTGGAATCATGAAGACTACAGTAAAATGCTTCACCCTCGTGCTTGCTTGCACGTGTATGAGCCTAGCCACTCTCGCTGCTAACGGAGAAGCGGGCCACCCAGAAGGTCGCCCAACGCCACCTGATCACGAGACACGCCTCTTGCAACAACTCTTGAAGATGGACGAGGTGGAGCTCACGAACTTGCGAAAAACCATCCAGCGTATCGAGAAAATGTCGCCCGAGGAAAAAGAGCTTTTATCGAAGCGAATCGGTAAACTTCACAACATGGATCCAAAGCACATCGAATCGATGCGCAATAAATATAAAGCGATTCCCGAAGAAGACCGGATCGCCATGCGCAAACGCTGGATGAGCATGACCGCTGAAGAGCGCAAGGCTTGGCGAAAAAAGCTGTCTACTATGAGCCTTGAAGAACGAGCCACCGTCTTTAAAGAAGAGGGCTTCATGCCGATGCGAAAACCAAAAGGAAGTAAACAAGCAAACGAACCCGAAAAAGAACGTCCCAATAAAGACGACACCGCTCCGCGTCGAGAGGGTCCACCAGCGCCATCACCCGCAGTAGTTGAAGACTCACACTAAGAGTCTACTATTCCACAAGCCGAATGAACGCATTCGGCTTTTTTGTGCCTGGATCGCATGCATGACCCTAGTGCCAAGCCAAGCCCAGTGATGCACTCACAATCAATCGCCCTCAGGAACCAACCATGCACTAAACATACGCGCAAAAAAGCCCCGAAGTCGAAAACCTCGGGGCTTAAATGGAGCCACCTGTCAGAGTCGAACTGACGACCTGATGATTACAAATCAACTGCTCTACCAACTGAGCTAAGGTGGCCTGGTAATAAACTGTCCTACTGGATCGGGGACTTGAACCCCGAACCAATTGATTAAGAGTCAACTGCTCTACCAATTGAGCTAATCCAGCAGGTGGTTACCGCAGATGCGATAAGGAAGTCGCAGAGACTGCTTTTGAAATGCGGTCTGTCAAGCTTGTGATGAAAGATTTTTTATCAATTTTTCGAGTGATTATTGAAGCTAGAATATCCCTCTGGAAATTAACAGTTTACGCTATCAATGCACGTCTAAGACTTGCCACAGACCACAGCTAAGTGGTGGTAAATGCACTCCTTTTGCGGTCACGGGAATCTTTGCAGACTTTAAGCCAGAGAGCTCAAAGCGCTCTTGGTCTGCAATTTGCAACCATTGCTTTTCGATCACCTCGGGGCAGTCAATGTCCGCATACTCTAGATGTGGATTGAGCCCATACAACAACTGACCTCCTGGACGCGAAAGATCGGCGTTGATCAACATCACTACTGCACTGGAACCCTCTACGAAGAAAAACTCAAGATAGCCGTCAGTGAGCCCTCCATCAAATCGCAATGGGCGACCTGCTTCGGACAAGCGAAACTCAATCCAATCGCGGAAGTAGCCGTGCGTGCCTGAGAACACGTAGCGGCGATTATAATCCAGCGCATTGACATCACCGCGCTGGTAGGTGTTTGAAATGCCACGCTTTGACCGAAGAAAGTCTTGCCCTTGCGCGATCATTGGCACGCCCAGCGCAGTAAAGAGAATCGAAGCCATTAAATGCGTGCGGCGACGATCTAAAGAGGTCGGGTCTGATGCATCGTGGCCTTTGCGTTCGGTGATACGGTCAAGCCAGCAGTGGTCATCATGCGATTCAGTGTAATTCACCGTTTGCGCAACAAAACGTGTGCTGCTCGGCGAGCCTGAAAGAAAATACTGAATCGTCTCTTGGTTGCCCTTGCCGCAAACGTAATCGGCAATGCATTCACGAAAGCCGTCGTTCCACGATGCGTAACCGGTTTCCTTAAGTTCATCTTGAATGTGCCCACGGAAACTCCACGGCTCGGCGATCAATATCAAGGAAGGCTTCACCTTCTTTAATTCGACTTCAATTTCTCGTAAGACTTCAATTCCAATAAGTTCGGCAAGGTCGAAACGGAAACCATCGACGTCGTAAGTCTCAACGAGGTGCTTGAGGCTCTCGATAATCAGGTGGCGCCCCATCGGGGTTTCACAGCGTAGATCGTTTCCACACCCACTCCAGTTTACCAGGCCATTGGTTTGGTCTAAATTAAAGTAATAGTATTTATCAACAAAAAGTAAGTGATTCGGCTCACCAACATGATTATAGACCACATCTATAATCACTGCCATGCCTTCATCATGAAAGTCTTTCACGAGGTCGCGAAACTCTTCAATCTGAGAGGCCTTTTCTGGGTCCTTGGCATAACTACTCTCAGGTGAAAAGTAATTTACTGTCATGTAGCCCCAATGATAATCTTCGCGCTTAGGGTTATCAAACTCCTGAATCGGCTGCAACTCGATGGCATTGACTCCCATCTCCTTGAGATACGAACCTTCCGTCTTAAGCCATTTACTCAGGCCCGCGTAGCCTTTGCGCTCCTCTGCAGTGAGCTGAATCGGCGCATGCGCCGCAAGGTCGCGGACATGCCCTTCCATGATCACTAAGTCCTGCCATGCGGGTGGCTCATAAGGATTCTCGACCTTTTGCAGGCGCTCAGGAGCGACGACGATTGCTGGCCCCTTGTGCCCCAGGCATGCTTTCGCATACGGATCGAGAATTGGAAACTTTTCATCGAAATGAGAGGTGCCTTCAGTGTTACTCCCACCCACTCGATAGGTGTAATACCAACCATCGAGGTTGTTCGCAATGACGGTTTCCCAAGTCACTCCATCCACACATTTCATGGCAACCGTGTTCGCGTCAGAACCATCTGGTTGTTTACTAAAGACTACTTTCGCCGTTTCTGCGCGCGGTGCGAATAAACGAAAGGTTGTGTGACCATTCGCTACCGAAGCGCCAAGCTCCAGATCCGTAGATGCAGAAGTTAAATACTGCGTATGTGGCAACTCGTGCCCTTCCTCTCCTTTCGAATCGGTCCAAACAACTCGCTCATTACCGACCGGCACATAGTCCTCGGGCAAATGAAAGCGAAACATTTGCTTACCTTTCCAGTCCGGATCAAAAACAAAATTAATCGCACCAGATTGATCTACAGAGAGGTTCGGCGCAGAATCTGGCACATCGAGCCAATCGCCTTTGTCGGTCACAAATTTGAATGAGGCCTGCCCTTTCAGGGGCAACAACTTCGCCGGCACCCGTAATTCGTAAACGAACCCCTTGTCTTGTTTCGCTGGTTTAAGCTGCCATTGCGCTTTACCAATCGCATCGGTCCACCCATTGAAATCACCGCCCAAATAGACTTTCACTTTTTGATCGAGTAGCTGTGGATAACGCTCCGACTGAATCACAAAGACCCAGGCCTGCTTACATTTATAAAAGCGATAAAACCGAGCCGATTCGCGCGCCGAAATACGTTCGATTTTACGGAAAGGCGTATTGACGGGGCCGAGTGAAAGTGGCGGCAAGGTCGTGGTGCTCGCCCAATCGCGCGAGAGGATCACGACCCCACAATTTTCCGACTCCCAAAAAGCGTGTGCGATGTTTTCAACTGATTTAGCCATAAATATTTGCCCGATAGTCCAAGCAAGTTTGCGTAGAGAGCAATACTCATTCCAAAGACGGTGAATTTATCCTAAATACAGAAGTCGGACAGAGGTCTGCCGTAGATAGCAAAGCAATTCAGAAGACAGGAGTCAGCCACTGACCATAAAGAATTTATGTAATTGCAGCACCTCGCCATTTTGGCGACGCCTCAAGTTTCGTAGATCGTTCGCATTCAGCTCCGACTACTGAATCCTGTCTTCTGACTACTCTTTTAAGGTTTATCCACTTCTCATACCAAATTCAATAAAGTTTGATCCTTATACGTTCGTATTCGGTAGCGCGGTGTGGCCCGCACCGCATCCATCCGACGAGCCTGCAGCTTTCAATCGTGCTGACTGGGCCAGTCAGCGCTACCCGATCAAACATTTTTCATTCGGTATCACACTCCGCACTGAAGGTAGACCGACCATTTTGAGTATTTCACCACCTTTACATAAATGAACGCACTGAAAGAACTTCGCGGTGCTCACAAGAACCCCGATTAGTTACCTAACACCGTATTCAACAAATCGAGTCCCATTTCGATATCCTCTCGCCGCTTTTCAGCCTTCGTTTTCTCCCGAGGCTGTTCTGTCGCCACAGGTTGTTGAGTTTGCGGCTGTGCCAGTTGATTCGTGGACTGCTGCTCTGTTGGAGTCGCGACTGCTTTGGGCTTCTGCAGTGCCGAGCTTGCCGCGGACTTTAATAATTTCATTATTTCGTCGGCATTCGGCTTACCCAATGTCCCACCAATATTCACATTTTTATTCCATCGGCGGAAGCCATCTTCAGAAACTACCGGCTGTAAGAGTTGCAGAGTCTCAAGGTAGTTCGTCAGACGCCCCCTCGCTCCCAACTCTAGACCAAGCTGTAAGGGTTGATCCAAAACATCTTTAAAACTACTTGCAGCAATGAACCCAGAGCCATCAATCAGCAAGCTCTGCCCCTCAAATTTGAGCTTAGGGATCATCACGCGTTTATCACTCCCACGATTCATCTTGAGTGTAAAATTATCAAAGCGAATGTCCTTAAAGTAAGGCACGGTTTCGGTAAGTGCTGCGACACCTGGACGATCAAACTGCTGCCCAAGTATACCGATGACCCCAAGTCCAAGCTGACTACGATTGTCCAACTCAAATGCGGTGACGACTCCTTCTTTGCCTGTAATGGTCAAATCGGCGATTGAATTTTCTACCGCCAGATCGAGGCTACTGCCTAAACCTGACAACTTAAAGTCACCATCAAAAAGACCTTTCACTGGAAATCCTCCAGAACGTTTTTGCGCAAAAATAGAGGGATCTATTTGCCTAAAGCCGACATCGGCGAGCAATTGATACGCGTTGGCTCCCAAATCTTTATAGCGCACCTCGGCAGATCCATTAAGAGTTCCCTCACCAAGCTTCGCCTGCATCCCACTTAGCTGAAGAAGGGGCCGCGAGACCAAAGCTTTCGCGCCGAGGTCACGAATCGTTTGGCCTGAGTTTAAAATGATCTGCTCTAGCTGAACGGATGCTTGACCATTTAGATTAGACCACGGTGGCGTAACGCTGCCACTCACCGCTGGAGATGGGCGAGTTGGCGTAGATGCAGAGCGTGGTTGAGGCGGAGCGCTTGGAGTGGGCGCAGACACGGTCGACTCGTTCGGTGAAAATGCAGCCACGAGCAAGTCTATATCGGACTGCAAGATTTGCTCACCAGTCAAATCAACCTTAAATGACACAGGGGAAGACACTGGGTCCGCTTGTCCAGAGATTTGCAAACGCGTGCTAGGTCGCCCGGAGGGACCCGCTTCAAAATTCACCCCAACGCCCCATTGCTCATCATTCATCGCCTTTAATTGAGACGCGAATCGATAGTCTTTGGTTTGCCCAGGCATCGACCGAGGGCGCAAGCCATCCATCACACCTTGCACACGTAGCGGATACTGCGCGTTTCCATCAACAGCAAGTTCAAGAGTCATCGTGCCACCTAATATAGAGGCCTTGTCTTGCAAGACTGGCAGCTGAAACAGCTCCTGTAGGCCTAATTTCAATTTCACATCGGCCTTCTGTCCTGCGAAGGGATTGGAACTTCCTTCAACCAATTTCGATGTGCCAGTCGCTTGACCACTGAGCACCTCGCCATAGCGGTCTAAGAGCTTAAAGGACTTCAATTCGTAAGTAATGGATTGATCTGCGTTCACACGGATCACTGGTTCGATGTGAAAAGTCGACTCCTGCAACAGCAACTGGCCGGCATTACGCACGGTCAGCGGCCCAACAATCAAAGGTGAGGGCGCCCTCACCTCCATTGCCCCGTCCGCCAATCCACTGATGCTCATATCCGCGCTCAGCGGCGCACCTTGCAGGCTCATCCCCTCAGGTAACCAAGGAGCCAGCCAAGCGAGTGGAAACTCCGTTATCTTGATGGCGAGAAGCTCACCACTCAACTTTTGTTTTCCGCCAAGATTCAGCGTCTTTTTCAAATCGATGGTGAAGACCTCAGCACGATTCGCAATGACTACCATATTGGCGTCCGAAAGCGTCATGACAACACCTTCCACTCGCCCAACTGCTTGACCACGGACTTCAAGGGCTCCCATAGAGGCCAACTCAGGGATGAACATTTCAGGTCTTTGTAAGTCGAGATCGAAACTCACCTTCACATCCGCAACCTCTTCAAAGCTATTGAACGCGAAATCCACTTCGTTCCCGACTGCCAAAACCTTACGTCCTGCAACATCCTTACCTGATGTATCTGACTTCAAATAGACTTGCTCAAAGCCGCCATTCACTTTCTGCGTAAAGCGCAGAGTCGAATTCGAATCAAATTCCTTCAGACCTGACTGTAAGGGTTCTATAGATACGAGCTGTAGGGATGCATCTACAACGGTCTCCGCAGATGGACGTATCGCTCCTGATCTGATATCGAAAACATATGTGATCCCATGCTCATCTACGATCTTTCCATTGAGAGCGATACGCTCAATATCTAGTAACCAATCTAGATTACCAATTGAGCCGACAGCTTCCCAAGGGTTAGCGGCGGGCTCATTCGTGCTGGCACCGCCAGTCGCAGGGCCAGTCACACTACCAGCACTCGGCATGCCGCCATTCCCAACAGGTTGAGTGGATGAGGGTGTGCTCGCACTCGCACGTGGTAATTGAACGACCAGTCCGTCAATATCTATCGCACCTAACTTAATCGTGTTATCAAAAAACGCCGCCAATGGCGAAAACGAAGTCTTCACCTCTGCGACTTTGACGCGCGTGCCATCCGCAAGTGCGAGTGTAAGCTCTAGTAATTCCAGTGAACCTGTGGTCACCTGCACATGACGAACAGAGCTCCCCTCAGGCAACCGACTTTCCAGCATGCGCTTTTGAAAGCCTGCATTGGTAACAAGAAAATATGCACCAATCAGCGCACTGATGAACAAAAAGAGGCAGGCTAAAAAGATGCGAATAAGGGTCTTCATAATAGGTTCAAGAGGAGATGTTTGAACCTTATTAGAAATCCATCACGGCGCAAGGTTCCTGTCATAACTTTAGACATTAAATAAAGATCAGACCCCGGCACTTTTCTGGGTAGCCACCATTCATCGTAAGCAGTTGATCATTAGAGTGTAGCAACAAAAAGGCGCACTTCCTACCCCTAAGAAGTGCGCCACCATTGTCTACTTTATTTGTTACCCCAAACTCCCTTGCGGGAGAAAGTGTTGATGCCCCTACAATCGCCAATGATGAACCGTTCGCAAGACGAATATGCTTCGTATACGCATTTACTAACTTAACTTATATTTAGAATAAGATTTACTTATATTAAATGTGCTTTAAAGAGAACTCTAGGACGGAGTATACCGTGTCAAAAAAGCTATGTATTTATTCATCTGATAAACGTATAGACGCCTAGGCTAACTCAGATTCATCGGGTCCACATCGATCAGATCGATCACTTCTTTATCCATTTTGAATTCTTCGCGTAGAGCCACGATGTCTTGAATCACGCGACTCGCACTGGGTGCAAAATACCACAGCTGAAAACGATACTCATCACGAATTTTCTCAATGGGTGCAGGGGCAGGCCCGCGCACTTCGAGACGATTCCCCATCCTCTCTTCAACGAGTTTAGTCCATGCATCGATATAGAAATTCACTTTATCGGGATTGCGTCCGCGAAATAGGTGACGGATCAAATGGCGAAACGGCGGGTAGTTAAACTCACGGCGCTGCTCCAATTCTTCGAGCTGAAAACCATCAAAGTCAGACTTACGGGCAAACTGCACT
>Ga0209533_1005203_pt1 | contig 11125 bp, 14 predicted proteins | sample COG_04_FD_184748 | JGI IMG/M metagenome (GOLD analysis project Ga0209533, IMG submission 184748) | Pelagic Microbial community sample from North Sea - COGITO 998_met_04 (SPAdes) (version 2) | ecosystem: Environmental > Aquatic > Marine > Neritic zone/Coastal water | place: Helgoland, sampling... | reverse complement strand
TGCAAAATCTCCGTTTGTTACAAGCTCTGAACCCTCTTGAGAGAAATCTCCGTTAGAAACTAAATTACTACTAAGGATTTGCACGTCTTCAATTAAACCTTGTGAGTTTACTCTTGTGGCACTAGAATTTCTAGTAAAATCGAAATCAGCGTCTATTACTTCTTTTACTGAAACGTTGTCTATTGAGCCTTCTCCACCCGAGCCAAATCCTCCTCCATAATATCTAAAAATTTTAGTTGCATTTGTTCCCGCTACAAGATACATAGTGTGAATACCTACAAATCTTGGCACTTGAACACTTGCTCCCGAATTTATTGAAACAAACGGAACCCCTCTTACATATGATTTTACCTCTAAAGTAACTTTATAAGTTTTTCCGTCTACAAAACCACCTAATTGAGAAAGAGTATTATTTGACGATGTATTGTAATTAGCAGAGCCACCACTTATACTCCACCCTGTACCCTTTGCCCAATCACTATCCGTTGCAAAATCTCCGTTAGTAACCAATTCGCTGCCTAAAACTACTGAAGGTTTAACGCTTAGTATTTTTCCATTTTCGTAAGATGTCGGTGTCGTTACGATACTCGCTTTTCTTAATAAACTCATTATAAACAGTTTTCTAAATCGGTTAATATTTTATCTGTGCCTTCAAAATTCTCGTAATAAGAAGCACGTCTATGTAATTCACTAATTAAAGCATAAGGATAGTAAACCTCTCCCCAGTTTATTGTGTTTGTTATAACTCCTATGCCCCACCACGAGCTGCCATACATTTCATTTGCCATTATGTTGTTAGTTTTATTGCTTCTGCTTGTGTTAATACTTTATTGTAAACTCTTGTCTCATTTACCTCCCCTTGAAAAAAGTCGCTGTTTGCTGTGCTATTAGAAAAATTTAACCTATCTAAACTAGTTGGTACAGTTGCACTTGTATCTGTGCTTACTAAAGCTCCGTTTATATAAAATTTATACTCGTTAAGTTTGAAAGTAACTAGTATTTTATTTCTTTGATTAAATGTAATTGTCTGATAATTGCTTACACCCCCACTTGAAAACAGTCTAACTTGCGTTCCGTTGCTTTGAAATTGTATTAAAATTCTTTGTGATGTCGAGTTATTACTTAGGCTAATTGTGGAAACTAACCCAGCATTATATGGTAAAACGTCTATAAAAAAACTGCCCTCAGTAATATTAAACAAATCACTATCCCCGCCGTTTATACACTCATCTTTTAATCTTGTTACTATATCTGTTTCTCTTTTTATGTAGCTTGTTGGATAATTGCCTTCTTCTACCTGTGCGCCGAATAAATAAAATTGGTCGCCATTAAAATCAAATAAACCATAACCAATGTTTTTAGTTCCTGTTGTCGATGACAAAGTTAAAGTTCCACTACATCTCAACCAACCATTTCCATAATCTTCTATTTTAGCACTTGTAAAATCGCCTGTTAGTGTACCTATGGTTTTATTGATTAAATCAAAAGGGGCAGTCCCAACACCACCAAAAACGTTAATAGCAAAAGAAGAAATATTTATAATAGGTTTTACGAAAATTGATATTGTATATGTATTGCCATTCGTTAAAGATATTCCGTCATAAACATAAGAAGTTCCTGTTCCATCGCCTGTTATTTTGTCGGCAGTTAATTCCCCATTAGGCGAAATTGTATCATTGGCGGTTATTGTTGTTTTTGATTTTATCCAAACTACATTATCAAACTCTTCTGAATACACTTGTAAATTTGTGCGTAGTGGCTCTAAAAGTAAACTAGGACAATTAGAATTTAACCAATTTAATCGAGGTGTGTTACTTAAAACATTCTCAATTAAACCATCTTCGCGTACTCTTGTAGCTTCACTACCTCTATAAAACGTCATATCGCCACTACCATCAACTGGTAAAACGCTATAAACCTTATCAACTTTATATGCACTAGGTATTAATGTAAATTGTGGTTTTGTCATTATTTTTTCTCCTTTGTTAAAGGTTTATTTTGTTTCTTTAAATAAGCTTTTAACTTACTTAAATTTTTTTCTTTTACTTTATATTTCATAAAACCCAACTGTTAAAAACCGTATCAGTGTCTGGACTTATATCCTCGTTTGTATTGCTTGTATATTCTGGAAATTTAGATTGATTAAAACATAAATAATCAACTAATCTTGTACTGTAATAATTAGCGTATTCTCTTGCTTTGCCTACTAAATAATCAACTTCGTTTTTATTTACGTTTTCTGCTGTTTCGCTTGAATGTTTAAATACGCCGCCGTTTTTGATTTGATATGCTGCAAATGGTATATAATTAACTTGTGCAAACCATATTAAAGTTGGTTGTACATAATCTTGTACAAGTGCTAAATAATCACCTGTTAAAGTACTATTTTCAATGTCAGTACTTATTCGGTTGTATAAGTCCGTTCCTAGTAAGTTTTGTATGTCAATTTCTTGACCTAGTTTAATAAACTGAATAAACTTATCTGTATCAACGTTTCCGTCTAATATAGAATTTCTTACTAAGTCAGTTCTTGTTATAAATAATGCTGTTGCCATTTAGTTTTTGAATTTCATTTTATTCCAATATTCAGCAGTATAACCTTTATACTTCATATCCTTTGGAGCTACTGGTACTTTTTGAGCGTTTTTAGGTGCTTTAAATCCTTTGCTTCTTGCTTGCCCTGTTGTTATTTCGCTTTTTTCACCGTTTTTAATTTGATAGGTTTTTCTGAACCATTTATGGTTGCATCTTGCACCGCCTTTATAAAGCCATATTGAATAGGTATCTGAACCACCTTTTCCAAAACCAGCATTAACAGCTTTATTTCCCATTGCCACTATGTCCTCTTTACGATATACTTTTTTAGCACTTACCATTTTAGAACAAAATTGTCTACTAGTCGAACCAGCTTTCTCTGGTGCATAACTATAACGTACTAAAAACTGAACGCCCTTTTGACTGTCTTGTTTTGATTTACCGTCTTGTGTGCTTTTTGCGTTTGGTTTAGCAGTTCCTGTACTAATAAAATTCCATATTTTAGACAGCGTTGTTTCTTCTTGTTCGGTGTTTAAGTCTGTTATTACTTCATCTAGTTCATCATTTAATTCATAATCAACCTCGCTTTCATCTACTAAATCATAATCAGCTAATAGTTCTTCTTCATCTTGTCCTAAGTCGATTAATTCATCAGCAATATCACTACCTAATTCATCTGGTAATTCTTGACTAAGTTTAACCCCTGTTTCTTCTTCTCTTGTTTCTTCATCTTCAACATTCTCTAAGTCTGTAAACTCTAACGGTTGAAGCGTTTTAAAGTATAATTTAAGGCTTATTTGGTTAAAAGCTAATATACTATCAAAGGCATCTATTAAAAGCATCTGAAACGGTCTTATAACGGTGTTATCCATTAATGTAGATGCAGTCTTTAATTCGTCTGCATTATTACCCAAGCCTGTACTATCTTTAATACCTAAAAGCATAGGACTAACAACCCTATGACCTACCATTATTTTTTTAGTACATTCATCACTAACATATTGATAAGTATTGTGTGCTTCACTTATTTGTAATGTTTCAACAGTTGCCGCACTTTCTGGATTATCATTAAATGCTAAAATAAATTTAGAGCCAGATGTTCCAGTAAATTTTTCAGTTATACGATTTTCCATTGCTTGACGTTCCTCAGCGTTTGGTGTTCCGTTATTAAACTGGATTAAAGTATTAGGACTGAAAGAATTAACGGTATTGTTGAGGTGATATATTGAAACTTGTTCCTCTGTTTCACACCAATTTAAAATCCCTTGATAATCTGGACTAGAATAATATTTATAACCAGCTCTGTAAGGCTTTACATATATAATCTCTATATTTTCTGTGCTACAACCAAAAGCAGGTATTCTAGTTGTGTGACCTACGTTTTTAACTTTGCTCCAATCATCAGCATAGTAATATGCTTCTATTTCTCCTTTGTCGTTGCATTTTTCAGCTCTTAAATTTTCAACTGGTATATGCTCAACTTGTGCAATAGTTTTGCGGTCTTTACTATAAATGATTTGCATAGAACATTGACCCATTAATTTAAGGTCATAGCATAATTTACGCACCATATCTTTATGAAACAAAGAAATCATTTTAGCGTATTGCTCTGGCTTTTTATTTGAATTTAAAGCATCTAGTCCACGACCGTAAATCATCTCACTAATGCCGTTTATAATAGCGTTATTTGTTGGACTACCGTTGTATCTGTCAATTAAATACTTAAAGTAATTATTATCAGCACCATAAGACACCCATTCTTTATTTGATTTCTCAACAATTTCTGGTGTTGTGTAAGTACTTAAATTTACTATTCTTAAATCGTTCATATTTATATTATTATAAATTCGTTATCCGAACTTTCTTCACTTATATATTGGTCTTTATTAACGCTGTAATATTCGTCATTACTTTGGTTAATAGATTGGTCGGTGCAAAAAATCTTGTCTTTATAAATTATATTGTTTGTATAACTAACTTCTAAAATATAAAAATCGTTTTCAGTTAATGTACCAAAAACTGCATCAAATGAAATATAATTACCTTCAATTACTGAAGTAGCATTAACTGTAATACTTTTATTTGTACTTTCGCTTGTTAGTTTCAAGTTCAAAGTGCCAACCGTAAATTCTCTTGGAATTATTTTAAAGGTTTTGTTTCCGCTTGTGGTTATTAACTTCATATTAATATATAAATAAAAAACAAATATTTTGTATTGTGTAGGTATAAAAAAAGGGCTATCCGTTAAGATAACCCTAATTTACAAGTAAAATTACTAATTAAGCTGTTGGGTCAATTTGAACCGCAGAAGCATCATCAGTAATAACAGTTGGTGTTACAAAGTAAGGCGGTGCAGTTTCTTGTGCGTTTACCGTTAATGTGTAACCTGTTAAATCTCCCATTGCTGCTCCTGTAACGATTGTTCCACCGTTTACATCGCCACCATTTTCAAGTCCAACTAAAAAGAAATTTCCGTTATAATCTTCAACAGCAACGTGAGGACGTGCGTGAGCAATTAATTTAAGTTCTTCTTGTGTAGCTTTGTCTTGAAAGGTCAAAGTCATATTTAATGTAGTATCATAGAAAGTTGTTCCGTTTTCTCGGCTTGAAGTGATAGCAGTTTCCATTGAACTATTACCTTTTACATCAAACTGAAACCACGTTGGCGTTCCTGAAACACCTGTAATTTCTCCAGCTACGATTGTTGCATCTCCTAAAGTTCCGTAATCCGCAAAGTAGATAGTTTTAATCCCACCTACTGCCGATTTACAAGGTACTTTACGTCCGCTAGTTATTGAGCATCCCATATTTTTAAAGTTTTTTAAATAAAAAAGGGCGAGTTATCTTACCCACCCTTTTAAATTTGATTAGTTAATTATTATACAGTTTTTCTGTAAACGATATCCGTTACTTGTGCATACTGAACACCAGCAGTAAATCTCATTACTACACGAACATTTTGAGAACCGTCATTTTCTGCCATATCAATTACTCGTACTTCGTTCAAGTCATTTAATAGACCTGTTCCAAAGAATAAGTTTGATTTTTCAGCAGCGATAATAGTACCGTCAGCAGCACCTCTTGCTGGTACAACAGGAATTCCGTCAAAGAATAAAGAACCTAATGCTTGGTTGTTTCCTTTATTTTCGTATCCGTTAGCACCCTCGCCACCAGATTGGAAACCTCCTAAAGCTCTTGTATAAGCTCTAATTACATCAGATGCAGCATAGATGTATAAATCTTCTGAACCGTAAACAGCTGTAGGAATAGCATCAGCCACAGCACCTAGTTCAGTTAGAACATTTGAAGAAGTAATTGCAGCACCTGTTAAATCTTGTCCAGCTGGTAAATTTCCGTCAGCATCTAATAAAGTTGCAAATCCGTCAAACTGTCCGCTAGTTGCAGTTGAACCAGACCAGATATTTTTTTCAGTTCTATCAGCTACTTTTGCAGCAACGTGAGCCAATACGAAATCAGCAAAGTTTGGTGCTAAGTTGTCAAATGCAGAATACCCCATTTGTTCAGCTTCCCAAGAAGAATGTAATGTTTTCTTACAAATATCAAGGTTTACTTGAAATTCTTCTGGTTGTAGGATAGCTTCTGTTAAAGTTAGCGTTCCAGCATCTGTTTGAAAATCACAAGTAGCATCTTTTACGATGTCGTCTGTTGATGCTTTCTGAATTACAGATTTGAATTTTACGTTTGGCATAACGGTGATTAAACCTTTATCCAAAGTGTCAGCAGATAGTAAAGCAGCAGCGATATACTTGCCACTAAATTCTCCAGCATAAGTTGTTGTTAATGATACACTCATTTTATTTAGTTTTTAGTTGTTATTAATTATTTAGTCTTGACATTACTCGGTCAATAGTAGTGCTTTTTCTGTTTTTAGAAACACTAAATTTCGAGATAGTTTTATGTACTTCTGGATTTGATAAAATAGGCTCTGCGCTTGGCTCATTTAATTCAGCTTGTACTTCAACAGGGATTTCGTTTAACTCAACTTTTTCGTGCTTAGCTAATTCTTCTGTTAATAGGTTGCCTAAGTCATCAGCACTTAAATCTTCTTTTGGTTCTAGCATAGCTTTGATTTCTTCAATCATTGATTTAACCTCTGCTAGTTCTTCTTTAGTAGCGTATCCCATTTCTTCCTCTTGTGCTTCAACCTCTTCAACCTCTTCGGTTTCTTCTTCGGCTTCTGCGTCTTTAATTTCAGAAATGATACCCTCTTCTGCAACTACTAATAATTTACCATCTTCCAATGCGTACTCGCCAACTGGCAAAGCTACTTTCTCATCTTCTGTAACGATAAACACTTCTACGCCACTTTCAAACGCATCAGCTTCTATAACTGTACCGTTGTCTAGTTTGGCTTGTTCTAATTTAACTTCCTCGTTTAAATTTAGAACGTCTTTGATTTTTTCAATTACGTTGTTTGATTTCATACTTATATATAATTTAGATTAATTTAATTTGTATTTTCGTTATGCTTTTTTCTGAATTATGAACCATTCTATACCGTCACTCCAGATAGCAATACCCTCGTAATCTTTGTTTATTCTGTATGGGTTTGAACTACCGTCTAAGTTTTGACCAGCTGCTGGTGTAATATCGAAATGGTCAGAAGCATTAAAAGTACTGTCAGATATAAATCTTATTTTTCTGTTTGCGTGTGCTACTGCGTCTGGTAATGTGTAAACTGCCGTTCCATTGCCGCCAGTCCAAGAAATTTTAAACATAAAAGTATCGTCATATATAGACTGGTTTAAATCCACATCAACCCCAGCCGCTGCAGTTATATCAGTAGAAACAAAGTAATTCTTGAATTTAGATGCCGTTGTTTGTTTAGTTAAACCACCCTGTACTAAAGGAATTAACTCACTGCCTTGTAATTCCGTTGCTATTGGTAATGCACTTATTTTAGCGTTTGCCATTATTTCTCTATTTTAAAGTTATTTTCTTGAAGCAAAAAATCTCCATTTTCTAAAAGTATAAAGTTTTCATTTTTAGACATTTCACCAATACCTTGTGCAATTATATCACCATTACAACATTCAATTGAATAAGCATCTCTATCCCTACATAAACAACCCCTACGACCGTTTCGTGGACTTGTTTTACTTGGCGTAAAATACTTCGACCACTTAATCATTTTCTAATTGTTTAAGTTTAGCCTCTGCCCACGTTTTAGCCGATTTGCCACCCCATAATAAAAAAGATATAGTTCCACAAGCTTCCTTGTCTTCTGGATTGTAATACGCTTCTGCTCTTGACAAATAAGAGTACATTCTTTTAATGGTTTCTTTGCTTATTGGTTTTCCTTGTGCTAATTGCTGCGCTCTTACTTTACCTACTTGTGTAGCGCATTTATTATTTACTTCTTCGTTTAGTTTTAAACCTCTTTTAGCGTTGTTACTCACTGAACTTGGATAGTCTGAATAACTTTCTAAAACCATTTTCTTACCGCCCTTAACTCGCTTATCATTTTTGATAATTGCTTTTATTTCGGCTAGTAAATATTCAGCTTCTTCTTCTTCTATTTGTGCTAGTTCGTCTTTTATTGTTTGGTCGTTTGGGCGTTCCATTTTATCAGCGAAATACCCCTCAATACTGAAGCCTTTTACTTTGCCAGTCTTAACAAACTCATTCCATATTTGGTCGTTGTTTACTTTAACACTTCCAACCCACGAACCCAAAGGCAAATCCATTCCGTATTTTACAGACTTATCGTGTACCTTATCTTCAACTATCCAACTTTCGACTAAACTTAAACCCTCCAATTGGTGTTGGTGTTCTAGTGTTGAGTTGTTTTGTTTGCTATTCATTAAATACATTTGAGAGGCTTTTAAGACAGTATCTTTTGAAAAATATATGTAGTATTCATCTTCGCCATTACGTCTGTAAATAGGCTTGTTTGGTATTAACAAAGCACCCATTAATATTCTACGCTCTCCGTCTATTTCTGCAAGTTTAAACTCTTGGCTTTTTAAAGCAACAAAATCTTCTTCAATAGCTGGGTTTTCAACTACGCTTATTGCTTCTATTCCTAGCTCGCTTTCTTCGTCTAATATTAATTCGACTATTCTCATAATAATATATAATTAAATTTATTTATTTTTGTTTTTTATAAAGTTGCACCCTCAACAATATTGTTCTCTAAACTTTGTGCAGTAGTCACATCGTTAGAAACTACATAAGCCTGTACTGGTTCGTTTGTTTGACTTGCAACTGCATCACCTAAAACACTTGTTTCACTTGCTCCGACTACATTAAAACTTGGAGGAACTGGAGCAGCACCACCACCGCTTCCAGAGGGTGCGTTTGGTTTACTTCCAGCACTTCCACCACCTAAAGCACTTAAACCCTTAGCTGTTGCGGCTATACTACCAGCAATGCCCAGACCTGCACTTATTGAATTAATCGCAACCCAAGGCTGCCCACCTGTTATAGGGGAAGTCGCTACTGCCTTAGCATTTGCAACCCCTGTATTAATTAATATTTTAGCTATACCAGCGGCATTTTCAGCGATTAAAAGTGCTTTCTGAACATCTTTATTTTTACCAGCTAGTTGTTTACCAATAGCGATACCTTTTTCTGCAACCCCAATAGTTGCTAATTGTATTTGTGCCTTTGCTTCTTTTTCTGCTAATAACTCATTAATGGTTTTTTGCCTTAATGCTTGTTCCTCTTCTTGTTTTTTTGTTTTAGCAGCTAAATCTTTTTCATCAAATTCTGCTTGTTTTAATAATTTAGCCTCATCTCTTGCTGCTTCTAATTCATCGGTCTTTATATTGTTTTCGTTAGCTTGTGCAATTAAATTATCATAATGTTCTTGAATTTTAATTAGCTCTAGCTCTCTTTTTTCTTGTTCAGATACCGCTTCCGCATCTCTCAACGTTTTTTTTAAGTCAGATAATTCTTTTATATTGGCTTTTTCTTCTGCTTGAATTTGTTTAGCTATAGTATTAACTTCCCTTTGCACTTGACGAGCTGCGTTTGCCCTAGCAGCAACCTGTTTATTTACAGCCGCAATAGCCTCAGCTTCTTTTGTTAAATTTTCTTTATTACTTCTACTAAATGTGTTTTCTTGAATTTGAGCATCTCGCCTTAGTTCTAGAAATTCAGTTTCTTTATCTAATAAAGTATCTTCTAATTTTTGAGCATCTAATAAAGCCTGTTTTCTTTCTTCTGCTGAAAATTGTTCCTCTTGCCTCGACTTTAGTCTTAATTGTGCTATTTCACTTTCTAGCTTTGAACGCTGTACAATTAAATTCCTCTCTATTTTATCAGCTTTTGCTCTCATATCTGCAACAGCAGCAGCAGCTTTACCTTCTCTTATTTGTTCAGCTGTAAATTCTTTTAAGGAATTTGTTGCATTTTTAACAGTGTCCGTTATACTATCAACCCCTAAAACAACCTTTCCAACACTATCGGCTGCAATCTTACCAGCTTCTTTAAAATTACCTTTAAATAATTGCTCAACAGCACGACCTAAGTTCGGTATTAAATTAATTAACCCCTCAAATCTAGTGACTATATTATCTTTGATTAAATTAGCGAAGTCTGTTATCGCTTGTTTAGGGTTTTCAAAAGCGTTTATAATACCCTCTCCAAAGTCTGCTAGTAAGTCAACTAAGTTGCCTGTTAAAGCACCTATGACAGACATTATTTTCGCAAACTTATTCTGTCCCTCTTCACTACCTTTAAACGCTGCTATTAAAGAACCAATAATAACAACCAACGCACCTAAGCCAGTTGATATTATCGCTAATCGCATAGTTTTAAATCCACCTGTTACACCTTTTAATGTTTTTTTAAAATTTGTGAATTTAGTAACTGCACCCCCTGTAACTTGGTCAAGAGTGCCTCCTATCGCTTCAGTAGATGCGGCAGTTTCTTTAACCTCTTTATTTACTCCGTCAATACCTTTCTCTAAATCTTTTAAACCCTTTGTAGCTTTTTTACTATCAACGTTTAAAATAACTGTTTTTTCTACTTTTGCCATTGTAATTCTTGTTTTAAAGCCTTGTAACCCTCTTTTATTGTTGTAGGTAATTTATATTTGCCTTGTGCTATTCGCAAATTTTCGGTTTCTCCGTTTGCGTATTTTAAGCTCTCTATTATTAATTTTATCATAATGTTGTTTCAAATAAATCTGTATCAAATGCTCCAGCATCTTCGCCATCTACATCGTAAATTGCTCTTAATGAAAATTTATAAGTTGTATCGCTATCTAAAAGAGTAGGTGTCTTAGTGTTATCTGTTTTATCTACATTAGATACAAACTCGTCGTTTTGGTAAAGTTCGTATCTTAATAGATTTGCATTTGTAATTAAATCCCATTGTAAAGACACACTGCTGCTTGTTTTGCTAGTCGTTTCTAAATTCTCAACCCTTTGTAAGTTTTGACTTTGTCCGTTTAAACTCTGCGAAGTATTTACGTTTAAATTGTATAATTCTAAGTCACTTTTATTTGTGAGTAGATTTGTTTTTATAGAGTTTATTCTGTACTCTGTCGTTCCTATAATAAATATATCGTTTAGTCTATATTTTAAAATAACACTCAATGGCAAATAAGCAGACACGCTTG
>Ga0209533_1005202_pt1 | contig 11133 bp, 8 predicted proteins | sample COG_04_FD_184748 | JGI IMG/M metagenome (GOLD analysis project Ga0209533, IMG submission 184748) | Pelagic Microbial community sample from North Sea - COGITO 998_met_04 (SPAdes) (version 2) | ecosystem: Environmental > Aquatic > Marine > Neritic zone/Coastal water | place: Helgoland, sampling... | reverse complement strand
ACCTGCAATTATATGAGCTATCTGATTAACTGTCATTTTTTCTCCACTTGCAATACCATTTCTATCAATCGCTTCACTTGGTAATTGATTAAAAAACATGATAGTAGCTCTATGAACCGCCACAAATTCTTTTAATAACTGATCTTTAGATTTTTGTTTGGCATTAGATTCCGAATTATATGTTTCATGATCATAACCAGGTAATTCAGTTTTGTCATTTCGGGCAAATCTTAGTGCACGGTATACAAATATTCTCTCTGTATCGATAAGGTGTTGCATTAGTTCTTTAATGCTCCATTTTCCTTCTTCGTAAGCAAAATCCATTTGCACATCAGTCAAAGGTTGGATCACTTGAATCAAATGATTGTGGCTTTCTACCAAGGTAGTTTCAATATCTTGAGATGTTGAAAGTGCAATGTATCGATCGAAATAAGGCATAGTTTATTAGTTTTCGGTTACTTCAAAGTTAACAACAAATTCGGTTTGCGCAGGATTCGAATTTGAGGTGATTTGAATAACCTTGGTTTGCTTGCCAGATAATTGCTCCGTATCAATAGTAGCATTTACTACTCTTGACTCTCCCGGTTGCAATGGAACTTGAGAAGTATTTACAACAGTACAGCTACAAGAACCTTCAATTTTTTCAAGAATTAAAGGAGCATTTCCATTATTTGTAACTGTAAAAGAAACTGGAATTTTAGTCCCTTTTTTTATACTTCCTAAATCTATTGATTCTTTGTTCAAACCAATTCTAGGTTGCTTTTCATTGAGGTAGTTAACCGATATTATTTCAATTTTTCTTTCTAATGCAGCTGCTCTGCTATACACTGAGTTTCTTTGGTCATTTACATTATCACTGACTAAAGTACTTGCAGTATACTCACCAAATGGAACCTCTTTAAATGTAAGTTTACTAGAGTTGATGTAAGGTAAAAACTTCCCGTTTTCATATTCTTTTAAATAATTCTGAAGACTAGAAATTCTTCTTCCAGTAAGTTTTACGTTATAATCTGTTTTAGCCAAAGGACTTGCAAATCCTTTTACAGTAAGCTCTACCTCTGTTCCTTTTTGGAGCTCTAGCCAAAGTAACTGAGTAAATAATTCTAAATCATCCACTCCCTTTTCTACATATTCTTTAAAAAAATCATCTATATCCAAAATAGCTTCTTCCTTTTTTAACCCAGATAAACCTCGAGAATACTCAGCATTGTAGGTGGGTAAAAGTTGGATGTAATCTTTATAGGTTGCTGTGTAATTAAGTGTGGTAGTTGTAGCTGTAGTTCTTGGATTTGGACAATCATTATGGAAATACAAAGTTACTGGCAAGTACTTATTTAAGTCCTCTAATGTTTCTATTACAATCTCTTCAGGAACAATTTTTTCAGGAAAAGCCACAGAATATATATCGTTACAACAAGTAGCATTTTTATCTGTCATACTCCCTTCTCTATTAGAAGCCATGTAATTAGAGTCAGTTACAGTATCGACAAAATAATACATATCATTCCATCTGGAATTAATTGGAGCTCCAACATTCTTTGGTTTTCCCAGCCTTTCTGGAATCCCAAAAGATTGAAAAATATCGAAACCTCCTAGCCCAGCATGCCACTCGGAACTAAAGAATAGAGAACCAGATTCTGAATCATAAAAAGGAGTGATTTCATTATCGGGAGTGTTTATTTGTTTCCCTCCATTTTCTGGTTTTTCAAATTCTCCATTTTGCTTTTTCTTAGTATACCAAATATCTAATTTTCCAAAACCACCCTTTCTATCAGATGCAAAAAACAGATATTCTTCCCCATTAATGATACAACTCATTGGTTGGGTATTTTTACCTGTTGTGTTAATTGATAACGATTTTGGAGCTTTCCATTTTCCATCTAAAAAAGAAGAAACCATTATTTCGCAAGATGAATTATCGATACATCTTGTAAAATAAAACTGAGTTCCATCTGGACTAAAACACGCATTGGCATTATGATACTGTGGCGAATTAATAATAAATGGTAAGTCATTTTCTAATTCCCATGCAGAGTCTTTAACAAGAGCCTCATAGACTTTTACTTTGTAAATTTCATCCAATACTTCTCCATTGGGATTAATGTTTTTAGCTCTTTGTGAAGAAAAATATAACTTCTGATTATGTACCCAAGGATTAAATTCGGACTCTACCGTATTAACCCCTTCTCCAACATTAAGTACTTTGGCATTATTTCTATATTTCTCAGCTCTTCGTGCAAATGCAGAAGCTTTTATCTCTTGTTTAGCTTTCTGATTTTCATAGGTATTACTCCTGGGAAATAAGGTTTTAACATGTTTCCAAGTTTTATAACTCTCTAAGTATTTTCCATTAATCTTTTGCATGGAAGCTAACCAGAATACAGCTTTTTTGTATTCTCTACCTCCATCTTTATAGTAAATTTTGTTGTAATAGTATTCGGCTTTCTCGTAATTGTTGTGAAGCCTAAAAGACTCGGCATACTTAAAAATTAGATCTAAGTCAGTAGAATCGTAAAGCATTGCTTCACCAAAGTATATGGAAGCTCCATAGAAATCTCCTTCTTCCATGCTCTTTTCCCCTGCCGAAATATATTGCGATTGCGATTGGTTCCAACCAATAGTTGAAATCAATAAAAATAAAACGATATAGAATATTCTAGTAATCATTAAATATAATCAGGACAAATTTTGTGTTTGTACTTAGTTGGTTTAAATAGTTTTAAAATATAAATAGCTGATAGTTCAATTCCTCCTCTCCCATTACTTGCTTGCCTTAAGGTAGATAAATTGATGTCATAACTCAATCCAAAATGCCAATTATTGTAATCGTATTCTGCAGTTATGAATCCAGCATCTTTGGTTCTAAAAAACATTCCTAAATAGGCTGCCTGTCTACTACCTGCTACTTCTGAAAGTATATACTTTCCTCTTCCTCCAATAATGTACTCAAAGTATTTTCCTTGAGCCATAAAAAACGTAGAAGGTATTATATCAATAGAATTTGAAACTGAAAATTGATAAGAAGCAAAACCAGAGATTCTCCTGTCGAGCTTAATCTCTTGGTTGTCAAAATAACTCTCATTAGGTTTAGTAATATTGAACAAAGCCAATCCTGCAGAAATTATGTTTCTGGAATCTATTGTTCTCTTATAAGCTAGGCCTGCATGTAGATTTAAGAAAGTTTGTGAAGTAGAATTAAAGTTTTCCCTTGTTGGTAATCCTCCCTGAAAAGAAGTTCCATTATACTGAGCATCAAATCTTAACTCATCAAAACTTAATGTTTTATTGGTAACACCAGTTTGAATCCCAGCAGTTATTCTGTTAGAGCTATCTCCATTAATATCAAAGCCGTAACTTCCTGCTACATTAAAAATGGTTGTTCTAAATCGGGAATCTCCAGTATTGTCGTTGTTAAATATAACTCCTGCACCAGCTTTTGATATTCCAAAAACATTTCGGGCATCACCCGACATACTAAAAGTAGCAAAAGGAATAGTTACTGAACTCCACTGATTACGATAGTTACCTGCAAAACGATAGTTACCATCAAAGTTACCTGCTAATGCTGGATTAAGATTTAAAGGTGAGTTGTAAAATTGTGAGAAATGGATATCCTGAGCTTGTAAATCCAAAGAGAATAAAGCTAAAAATACTATTCCTATTTTTACAAGTCTGAACAAAAATTAGTTTATAATTAATTTCTCTGTTTTGGTTCCATACTGAACTAAATAAGCTCCTGAGCTTAGTATTGTAGTTGAAAACTGTTTGGCATTACCTACCAGCACTACTTTTCCTGATACATCTATCACTTGATACGAATAGGATTTGTCAAAAGTAATAACTTGTCCTGGATTTGCTGGATTAGGGAATATCTTAAAAGAATTATTATCTCTTTCGGTTAAGCTTAATACTTCGTTATCTTGAATAAAAATAGTATCCGAAGAGTTAGCTCCAATTTCTCCATTTATTGTAGATGTGATGTTAAATATTAATGTTTCAAGAGATTCTACGTCTGGATTATCAACTAATAAAAACTCAACACTATCTTTAGTCTCACCTGGAGAAAATGTGAATGTTTTAGGGGAAATTGTGCTTAAAGTATAATCAGAATTTAATGTAGCTGAACTTGTTACATCAATATCAACAGTTACTCTTACCGTATCATCCAACTCGTTAGAAAGTGAAAAGTAAGCTTTTTGTAATCCATCAAACTCAAAGTAAGTTTGGTTAGTTACATCAAACTCTATAGTTGGAGTTGTTAAATGTTGCAAAACAAATAATCCATCTTTCCTGTCGGAAGCTAATATTTTTCCTGAAGGTAATAATGGATAAACTCCCCAACATCCCTCTCCTCCAGAAGCATTAGCTCCTTGGTAAGTGTCGTAATAAGCTACATTGCTAACATTGTACTTATCTTTAATATCGTACACTTGTACTCCATCATAGTAATAACTAACGTACGCAAAATTATCTTTGATTATAGGATTGTGAGCTATTTGAAAGAAATTAGGTATTCCAGTACCTTCTACATCTGTTACTAAAATAGTTGATGGAGTAGATACATCCATAAACTTCACTCGCTTTGCGTGAGTTTCATCACACATTACATAGGTTGTATCATCTGCGGATAAATATCCTGAGTGGTTATAACCTTTATCTACATAACTTGAAATAGAACCTAAAATAACTGGCGAAAGTGGATTAGAAAAATTAATGATATGCATTGCATCATCATCATTTGTATAAGCTATATTATCTCTCACGTATATATCGTGAACATAACCAACATTAGATGACCACCAGCTTATTCCATCTGCACAATCAACTATTAAAAATGGACTTGCTGGTGTAGAAATATCAATTAATCTTAACTCATTAGATCCTGTTGTTTTGTTCCCACCACATGAGTACATTATATCATTGGCCAAATCGATAAAAATATTGTGTGACCTTACTAATAAATCTGTACTATCATAAACTACATGGACTGAATCTGGCAAATAAGATAAATCAGCAATTTGTAAACTACTAGTTGCTTGATCGCAAACCATGTATAAATGTCCATTATGAACATCAAAATCTCTGTGCGTTACATTTCCTTGATATCTTGCTGGAACAAAATCAACTTCAACTAAATTACTTGGATCAGTAATATCAATAATGTGAGTTCCTTGGGTAGATCCAATTACAGCATATTCTTTTCCGTTCATTTCAAAACCAAAAACTTCGCTATAAGTATAACCTCCATTATTAGCTGGTAAATTATTGTTATCCCAAGTTCCTAATAATCGCATGTTATAGCTTTGTCCATAACAAACTGAAAGAAAGGATATAAAGATTAAGATTAAAGTCGAAAAGTAATTGTTTCTCATTATTAAATATTGTTTTTTAATCGTTAAACTAAAATACGTAAAAAAAAATCCTTAGTTGCGAAAAACTAAGGATTTGACTATTCAAAATTGTTTGAAATTCTACTTTTCTAACTTTTTCATTGACATGCTATTAGTCAAATTTTCGATTTCATTATTTATCTTAATTAAATTTTTATCACACTCGAATCTACAAACTACCTTTTTCATTTTTCCTTTGTAATTAATGTAAGTAGTTGCTGTAGGCATATCAGATACGTATTCATTGTCGTATTTAGGATCTAATTTAAAATATCCCATTTCACTAGCAGATTCTAATAGTTTATTTATTTGAGGCAATTCTAATTTACCTTTAAATTTTCCTATTCTTTCTACATTTTCTATTCCTTCATAAAGTACAGTTCCATCTTTGTAAAACTGAACAGAGTATGCTGGACACTCTCCAAAACAAACCGTTTTAGTTAGTGAAATCAACACCAAAGAACCAAAATCATCTTCTTCGAGCATAGTAACAGAAGCAGGTGCTTCTTCAGTCATAGCTGGATTTTCAGTAGCAACAGGTGTTTCTGCTTTATCAGTCACTTGAACTTTTTGTCTTTTTTGTTCTTTTCTGTTTTTGCAAGAAAATGTAACTAAAGAAAGTGCAAGGATTATATATATTATTTTTTTCATTTTGTTTTATTTAGAAGTATTAATTCAAAAACTATTCCAACTTATTTTTTACCTTTTTTTTGAGCTTGTTGCTGTTTCATAGCTTCTTGCATTCTTTGTTGAAACGCAGATTGTTTTTTTGGTTTAAGCTTATTAGAATCAATTGTAGCTCTAATTTTATCTTCGCTAATCAAATACTTTTTTACAAAGATCATTAGACCCATAGTAATTAAGTTACCACAGAAATAATAGAATGTTAGACCTGCTGCATAGTTGTTCAAGAAAAACAACATCATTAGCGGCATCATGTACATAATGATTTTCATGTTGGGCATTCCTGGGTTACTAGGCATGCTCATTTGACTACTATTCATCCTTGTGTAAAAGATAGTGGAAATACATAATAGTAATGTGAATAAACTTACGTGATCACCATAGAATGGAATATTAAAACCTAAGTCCATTACAGATTCATAAGTAGATAAATCTTCTGCCCAAAGGAAAGATCTTTGTCTTAACTCTAATGAAGAAGGGAAAAATCTAAATACTGCTAATAATATTGGCATTTGTATAAACAATGGTAAACAACCTGCCATTGGGTTCACTCCAGTTTGGCGATAAAGTGCCATGGTAGCTTGTTGTTTCTTAGCAGCATCTCCATCCTTAAACTTAGCGTTAATCTCTTCAATTTCAGGCTTAAGAACCTTCATTTTAGCACTGGACTTGTAGTTTTTATAAGTCAATGGTAGAATAATTAACCTTACTGTTATTGTTACCAAAAGAATGATTATTCCCATAGCAATACCTAACCCATTTAAAAAGTTAAAGATTGGCATAATAAGCCATTTTGCTGTCCATCTAAAAACTCCCCAACCCAAGTCAATAATATCTTCTGACTCATTATCATGTGCTTTAAGCACTTCATATTCATTAGGTCCAAAAAAGAATTTAAGAGGAACTTTAGTCTTATCATCAATTTCAGTTGAAACATTTATTACTGCTTTGTATTCATCCGAATATTTAGCTGTTTTTATTGGATTAGAATAAACATTTCCTCCTTTTTCAAATCCATTTTCGGACATTACCATTGAAGAAAAATAACAATGCTTAAAAGCTACCCAATCAGTTTTAGATTCTAACTCTTCTTCAGCTTCAGTTAATTCAGAAAGGTAAGTTCTTCCATCATCAGATGGCTTATAAAAAACACTACTCATTCTACTTTGCCCTTCAGCTTCCTTCTCTGTTATAAGAGATTTCATTTCCCAGTTAAGATCAATTTTACCTTCCACTTCATCTTCAAGTCCTGCAAAAGTTAAATTAAAATCTACATCATAATTATCTTCTAACTTATAAGACATTTCAATGTACTTACCTTCCTCTGATGTCTTTGCACGTAAAACAATGTTATTGCTTTCAGTTTTAATTGGTGTAAAATATAAGTCGCTTGTCTTAAGATTTTTGCTGCTATTCATAGCTATATCAAAAAACATTGTTGAAGAATCTTCATCAAACAACTGAAGAGGTTCTAATATTGGTAAATCCTTTGCAGCAATATCTTTTAAAGAATCTCTTGCTATCATGTAGTTAGGGTAACTCTGGTATTTTTTAAGCTCAGCCTTCACTACTTTTCCTCCTTTGCTAGATAAAGTAAGTTTTAGTAAATCATTCTCAATCGTGTAATAATTTGCTGCTCCTTGAGAAGCTGAAGCAAAAATCCCAAATTGCTTTGTCAATTTAGATTGAGCTAAAGAATCAATCATTCCAAAATTTGGGCTAGCAGAATCAGAAACTGTAATTACTTCAACTTCCTCAACATTTTCAGCTAATTGCTCAACATTTTTTAATTCTTGAATACTGTCATTATACTTAGCTTCTACTTGCTCTCTTGCAAGTTGTTGTTCAGCAGTTTCTTTGTTCAAAAAATTAAAAGTGAATAGTATTCCTAAAATTAGGACTATTCCTATTATCGTATTTTTATCCATGGGTTGGTTTTATTCTCAAATAAGTTACGAAGATAATTTTTTTTGAGCGAAAAAAGGTCTTAAATTCCAATTAATCCTAACTAAAACCCCCCTTTAATTGCAACCTTGGAAAAGAATTTAGATATTTGAAAACACGAATAATCAGCTATCTTGAAAGTATTAGTAATAAATGGACCAAATCTTAATTTGGTAGGAACACGAAAAACAGAAGTTTATGGTAACGAAAGTCTTTCAGACTATCTGATTTCACTGCAATCTAAATATGATTTTGAAGTGTACCAATCTAATGTAGAAGGTGAATTGATTAACCGATTACAAAAAGCCGATACCGAGAACTACAAAGGAATTTTAATTAATGCTGGTGGCTACACTCACACTTCTTTTGCAATTTCTGATTGTATAGAAGCTATTGAAACTCCGGTTATCGAAATTCATATCTCCAATATATTTGATAGAGAAGATTTTAGAAACAAATCACTTATATCAAAAAACTGTACAGGACATATCACTGGATTTGGACTTAAAAGTTATGAATTGGGATTGAAAGCTTTATTTAGTTAAGACTAAAATCTACTCAACTATTAGTTTCTTAGTTATTGAACTCTTTTTTTGATAGAAAGAAACTAAGTACAAACCTTTGGATATTACTGTTACATCAATAGTTTCATTATTAAATAGTTCACTAATTAGAATTTTTCCATTCACATCTCTTATTACGATAAGGGTACCTTTTTCAATTCCCATTACATTTAAAAACCCACTATTATTAGGGTTGGGATAAATTTTTAAGGAAGAAAAATCAGATTCTAAAATAGAGCTGACATTAGAAAAAGTAACAATTATAGTATCGTAAAACACACAACCTAATCCATCAGTAATTTGAACCCAAATTGTATTGGAACCCAGTGAAGAGTTTGAGGTGTCTACATTTATTTGTGAAGTAGTAGCGGAGTTACTCCATAAATATGTTGCTCCAGAGATTGGGGAACCAAGTGTTATCGATTGATTAAGGGCTAATGAAGTGTCATTCCCAAGACTATAATTTGAATTAGAAACTACCATTTCAACAGCTAATCTTGGCGAAACACAGTCTCCTTGAGGTCTAAATCCATAATGATAAAAAACTTCTCCGCTAAAATTTCTTGGTGAGTATGAAGTTCCATAAGTGTGACTAATCCCTGTTCCACTTAATACTTGAATTGTTGAGTTTGATACATTTTGAGCTCCACCAGAATTTTGGTATGATAGGTATGAAGAACTAGTTTGTAAATACAAATAAACTCCTAACGTATCATTGGAATTAAGTGTTACAGGAGAAAAAATAACTGTTTTAAAATCACCAGGATTAGCAACTGTAATATTTTCTGTTCCCCAAGGAACCCAACCAATATTACTCGATTCATGTCCAATATGACTTCCCATTCTATTTAATCCAATTACTGTTTGTGCACCTACTGAATTCATATTTATCTGAATACTATCAATAGTTAACGTATCGTTTGCAACAATATCAAACATAAATCCATTCCAGTTTGTAGAAGCATTGGAAGTGGTAAATAAAGAATTACTATAAAACAAATCACCTCTAACAACTTCTGGGTAATAGGTGATTGAGGTTAAGACATTAGACAAATTAAAGTTATTTCCATATCCAATAATTTGTCCTCCAACTAAAGAGTCATACCAAATAACTGTATCATTAATAGAATTACCTTGAGCCATAAGCATACCAACACCTCCTCTACAAATAGTGTCGTTTTGCACAGAAATTAAAGGATGTCCTAAAGTGACTATTTTTTTGTTTTGAGAAGTATCGTTAGACTTTATTGTATCACTACTAACTATGTATGATCTCACAGAGAAATCAATAGAATTATAGGTATTAACAACAAGGCTAACAGTATCAATACTGCAACTGTTAATTGCAGAAATGGAAAACGGAATTATTGAGAAAATACCAGTAGCATTATCTTTAATCTCAAAATTTAAACTTAAATTACTTGAATTATTAGTCCCAATATTTCCAATAACTGCATTGATACTTGTATTGCTATCTCCACATGCAGAGATATTTTCAAAATAAATATCATTTAAAACATAATCTAAATATTGAAGTGTATCGGAAACTAGATTTACAATATCCTCTGAAACCACTCTATTATAAAGTATTCTATGACCAGCATTATTAAGGTGAGTTCCATCACCAGAATCGTACAAAGTATCAATATCATTATTAGTCCCAACAATTGTTGTCCAAAAGTCAATGGCATAATTTCCAAAATAATTAAAAATAGAATCTCTTACCTCTGTCTGAATTATTTTTTTTGCTGTATTGGTGTTCTTAGGTTGTGTTGTACAAACCCACATTTGAACTCCAGCAGTATCTGCTTCGTTATAAAGAGTTATAAAATTTGACATTTGTTCGTTTACATCAAATCCATTTGCCCCATCATTTGATGGCATATTAACTATAATAGCATCTGGATTTAAGCTTAGAGCCATTGTTACGTTTTTGGCAGGTGTTACTGCTGGCTTTCCAGTAGGTGTAAGAAACCAACTAGGCATTATATGATAAGTTGTTGTGCCTCCTACAGCAAGGTTTGTTACTTGATTTGCAGGATTTATATTTTGCAGATATTTTCTGTATCTATTAACCCATGTACTATCAGATGAGGATGGTCCTGACCCTGCACAGCAGTTGAAGAACCAATTACTACCACATGAATTGGAGTTAATTTTGCACAAGGACTAATTGTTATTTGAGAAAATGATAAGTTGCTTATCAAATAAAAACAAGTGATTAATGTAAACCTTAATAAAAGTGATTTATGCATTCTTAAAAATACCTAAATGAATCTGATTATACTAAAAAATCAAGAGATGCTTTTTTTGCATCCAAACTAGACACCTTGAAAGGAGCTTGCCCATAATATTTTTTTCTTTTTTTAAGAAGTTGATTTATCTTTTCTTCCAGTTCGATATCAGATAAATCGGATAATAATGGTCTTTTTTGTTTGGCATTTTTCAGCCTATTTATTACACTCTTAGGATCAATATCAAGATAAACTACCTTCCCATTTTTTAACATTTTGTTCAACCTATGTTGATTACAACTCATTCCTCCACCTGTT
>Ga0209533_1005200_pt1 | contig 11134 bp, 8 predicted proteins | sample COG_04_FD_184748 | JGI IMG/M metagenome (GOLD analysis project Ga0209533, IMG submission 184748) | Pelagic Microbial community sample from North Sea - COGITO 998_met_04 (SPAdes) (version 2) | ecosystem: Environmental > Aquatic > Marine > Neritic zone/Coastal water | place: Helgoland, sampling... | reverse complement strand
TGATAATTTTAAATACATATATATATATGGGAAAAACATATAAAAGAAAAAAGAGGAAAAATAAAATGTCTAGAAGAAAACGGGGAGGAAGTTTATGGAGAACAACAACAACAAAAGATTGTAGTAGTCCATATAAAAGACTGGAAAACGGAAAAGTATGTGAAGATATTGATTTAAACGCTGAATCTGAAAACCATTGTAATAAATATGTTTATAACAAAGATGGAAAAGAATATTATTGTAGACGTTATCCGCCTGGTCAAAAAAGAAAAACCAAATGTAGAACATCCGCGCCAATAAGCGGTGTTGGTAAATGTATAAATCCAAGGTTAGAACGTGTTCCTTCACCTAGATCAGCAATATCATCATTACAAGTCGTACAACAAAATATAGCTACAACAATTGAAGACTTAAATAATCAAATAACTATAAAGGACAAAAAAATAGACGCAATAAAATCTGGCGCCCCAAAAAATTATAAAAATGATCTGGTTAAGCAAAAAGAAATATTAGAAAGTAATAAAAAAAAAAGAGAAATATTATTAAATACTATTAATAGTCAGATAGATACATTAAATACCTTTAGAAAAGGATCCACTGGTGGTAATACATCTAGTCTAAGATCGATTCGTAAATCGAATAGAACATTAAAAGAATCTAGAAAAGGAACATATGGTAAAAAAATTTGTTCCCCCTTTAATCCAGAAATATTAGATGATAAAACAAAATGTAGAAATTATTATAAAGGAGATAATGATAACTTAAAACAACAAGGTTTAATTGAAGAAGATAATTGTAATAATAATTTATATAAAGAAGGAACTAATTATTATTATTGTCGAAATGGGCCAAATATGAAAGGACGATGTAGAGTAACTACATTAACAGGAAAAGGTAGGTGTACTAATCCTAAAGGAATAGAACAAACATTACAAAAAAACAAATTACCCGAAGAAGAACGTGCTAAAATTATAAAATCTCTAGAAGATGCTTTATCTGGAGACGAAGCGGACGAAGATAATGATGCTTATTTATCAGCTCAAGCTAGAGACCTACAAGCTAAAAACCTACAAACTAAAGACACAAACGGTGGTAAAAGAAAATCAAAACGATATAAAAAATCAAGACGATCTAAAAGATAAATTATATAAGTTTAATGTGTAGAGCTGATTATACATAAATCATAATTACTATAGTAATTAATTATGATTAAATGATTATTTTAGTTTTTTTTCTTAGTTTTCTTAGTTTTCTTAGTTTTCTTATTTTTATTAGTTTTCTTAGTTTTAGTTTTCTTAGTTTTCTTAGTTTTCTTAGTTTTCTTTTGATGAGGCAAATATCTTAAGAAATATTTGTCATATTCTTCGCTCGATTTATTTTGTTTTAATTCTTTAAATTTCTCGGTTTTTCTAGCTCTGATTGATTCTAATGTTGTTTGTGTGCCATAACAATCTGTGCTAAATCGTTTAAGAACACCGGTTTGTTCTAATCGATTTCTCGCTTGAACACTAAATAAATATTGCGCCATGCATAATATACGATGTTCGTCATAATATTGGCGACCGGCATAAATAAACGCTAAATAAAAACTTAACATAGTATCAATTGTAGCTATTTTAACATTTTTTTTATTAATTTTAATAGTATTATAACTATGACATGCTAAAGGTTTATATATGAATGCGACGGTTTCATTACCTACTCGTATTTCATAATGAGGAGATATTACTTCACCAACACCAATCTTCTTTAAAATTCTCGTCTCTTTAATACCGTGATGATTTAATTTTTTTACAATCGTTTCGGCGGCAATAAGTGGATCTTCTGCTAATATATCAAAATCAGGATTTTTTAATAATAATTTTCTTTTTTTTTCAGGCAAATATTTACCGTATGAATATATAGCATACCCACCAAAAAAAACGAGGGATTGATCTATCGCGCTATTTTTAACAATATTATAAATGCGGTTTAAATCGTCTGATGGTTGTTCAAATTTTCTTATAAAATGAGAAATATTACACCCGGTTTCTTTAATAGGATAATATTTATTTAATAAAACGAGGCGTTTTAAGACTTTTTCCCATCGACTAATATCGCCTTTCGGTCGAGAAAGTTCTAAATATGCAGACATACGCAGAAAATTTGGCGGAACATAATAGATAGAATCGATTTTAATAGCCGTTTGTTTTAATGAATCAAATAATACTGAAGCCATTTGGGTAATATCAGCTATAGGTATAAAATTTACAAATACTTTATATGTACCTGTATGTATACCGGCTTTAGCTTCTACTTCATCAAATCCGGCTTTATGATAAATATCCGCTAATTTTTTTGCGTCGTTGATTGCGTCTGGAGAGAAGAAATCATAATCAGGTATTTCAATCGATTTATTGTAAAATTGTTCATGTTTCGGTAATATATTATTAATTGCTGTACCACCATAACACATTAATTTTGAATCTTTTAGAAATTTTTCAACAATTTTTACAATTTTCTTTATAATAGGAGAACTAACCTTTATTTCCTTTTGTGATTTTTCAGCATTATCTACCGCATTACGTAAAATATCTAATTCCTTTTCTTTAAACTCTGCATTCGTTAATCGCCCTTTCATAGTATGATATATTATGATTAGAAAATAACGGGATAAGGGGAGAGGTCGCTTCGCTTACCCCTAAACCCCCGAACTACGTTAAAATAAGGGGAGACCCCTTAAACCCCCAAACTACGTTAAAGGGTTAAAGTCGCAACCCGGAGGGATAGACAGCTTATCTCCTTATTTAAACGAAGTTCGGGGGTTTAAGGGGTCTCCCCTTATCTTAGCGCCTTAGGTTTTAATACAAACGCAAATCTATGATTATTAAAAAATAAATTATATTGTTGAAGATTAATATCGTTATTAGGAAAAGACATACCAATAAATTGACACCCGTATTCGCGAGATAAATTAAAACTAGGGTTTTCTAATTTCCCTTTTTGATTAGGTAATACAATACTCATATTTTTTTTATTAAATTCGGTTAATTTAGTGTCCTGGTTATATTTAAGATCATTATAACGTATAAGATGTAAAAATGCTTGTCCACTAGCCATATTTATATATTCATCTAAAGCCGTAGATTGATAAAAAGTATCAACTCCATGAATAACAATAATTATTTTTCTTTTAAAATTAATAATTGGAACCGCGCCTAAATTTTTCCCGTGATATTCATGACTATATTCTTTACCTAAAAGTAAAGAATGAAATTGTTGTAAATTAGAAATAATTTTAGCAAAATTATTATACATCTTAGCAATTTTATTCATAATTCTAAAATGCAGAATTATAGGGTCATTAAAATTACTACACGAACCACTGGAAAACGCGAGTTCAGTAATTGTAGTTAAAACCGATTCTATTGGTAGAGTATTATAAGTTTCTATATTTTTATTTGCATTTGCGGTTGAATTTGTGGTTGAATTTGCGTTTGAATTTGATGTTGGATTTGCATTTGTTATTGTAACAACCGGATTATTATTTAATGAGTCGATTTCAAAATCTAAACATCGAACACCTTGAGATATACAAAGCTTTAATGCATCTAAATTAATCTCGCCATCTTTAAAATTATTGGTACTACAACAATTATACGCAGTTTTAATAAAAAAAGACCGCAACCCGTAAGTGTGATAATTTGGATTATCTACAACAGAAATTAGTGTTGGTGAGAAAGGATATAATTTTTTAAAATTCAGGAAACTAAATAGGCTTTTATTATAATTATAATATATATTATTTAAAATATATATTAATAATAATAATGTTATTATAAATAAACCAATATATAAAAAAGAATTATCTGATGATAAATCCAGATATTTAGAAAAATTATTATTATATTTATCAAAAGTTGATGACATTTCTATATATTATATTATACTATAAAAAAGTTAAACATACTTATTTTATTATTAATAGTATATAATATGCCCGGAGGTTTATTAAATCTTGTCTCATATGGAAATTTAAATATTATTGTAAATGGAAATCCTTCAAAAACTTTTTTTAAAACAACATATGCTAAATATACGAATTTTGGATTACAAAAATTTCGAATTGAATTTGACGGATTAAGAACCTTAAGATTAACCGAAGATTCGCATTTTACATTTAAAGTTCCGCGATATGCTGATTTATTTATGGATACATATTTTGCAATTACATTACCAACAATATGGAGCCCAATATTAACTAATTATAACCCGACCGATCTAGATTATTCGGCATATGAATTTAAATGGATAGAAAATATCGGGTCACAATTAATAAGAAAAGTGCGATTTATGATTGGAAGTCAATTAATATATGAATTTACTGGACAATATCTTTATAATATGGTTCAACGTGATTTTTCTGAAGGAAAAAAGAAATTATTTGATGAAATGACTGGAAATGTTGCAGAATTAAATGATCCAGCCAATTATATGAATCGCGGTAATATTTATCCGAATGCGTATAATAATCTGGCACAATCTACAGCCGCAGGACCACAACCATCCATTCCTGGTAGAACATTATATATACCATTTAATATATGGTCAACATTATCTAGTAAATTAGCTATACCATTAGTTAGCTTACAATATAATATGCTGCATATAGAAGTAGATTGCCGACCAATTCAAGAATTATTTGTAGTACGTGATTTAACTCAAGAAACACCAATATATATTCAAGCTGATCAAAATATAGAAGCATATAAATTTTATCGTTTTCTTCATCCTCCACCAAACCAAGAATTATATGGTGAAAAAGGCGATGGTTACCCAAGTACAAGATCTGATTGGTATGCAAATATTCATTTATTAAGCACATATGCATTTTTAAGTGAAGATGAAGTAAGAGTTTTTGCAGCTAAACCGCAAAAATATTTAATCAAAGAAGTTCATGAAGAATTATTTCATAATATAACTGGAAGTCGTAAAACAAAAATAAATAGCGCTGGATTAGTTAGTTCATGGATGTGGTTTTTTCAAAGAAGCGATGTTAAATTGCGCAATGAATGGTCTAATTATACTAACTGGGACTATTCTAAAAATTTACCATATTATGTAAATGGTGGTAAGCTAGATAGTCATTGTAGTTATCCGATATTCTATAATGCCCAATATACACAAGCTAGCCAACGAGATATTATGTTAACATGGGGACTATTATTTGATGGTAAAGTAAGAGAGAATACATTTGATGCTGGTGTATTAAATTATGTAGAAAAATATGTAAGAACCGCAGGTAATGCACCTACTGGATTATATTGTTATAATTTTTGTTTAACAACCGACCCATTTCAATATCAGCCTAGTGGTGCAGTAAATTTAAGTAAATTTAATAATATAGAATTTGAATATACAACATTTTTACCGGCAATGGACGCGTCAGCACAGACATTTACAATATGTGATAGCGAAGGTGACGTAATCGGTATAAATAAACCAATTTGGAGAATATATGAATATAATTATAATATGTATGTTATGGAAGAGAGATATAATGTTTTGACATTTGAATCCGGGCAAGTTGGGTTAATGTATGCCCGGTAGGGGAAACCCCTACAACCCCCAAGTTTAAAGAATTGGGGGGGGGTCTTCCCCTTCTTTAAACGTATAAATGGGGTTAGGGGGGTAAAGTCCCAGACTGGCTGCTTTCCCCCCCTTCCCTATATTAACTACATATCGACAGTTTAATGTTGAACGTTTTGGTCGAATAAGAATATTATTAAATCTAATTTTACTCCAGTTTATATTTTATTCATAACAAATATTAGTGTTTTTTTGTATTAATATCAATATTTGTATGTATATTTGTATGTATATTTGTATGTATATTTGTATGTATATACTGGTAATTATTTTATAAATTTATATTATATATGTTTAATAATTCTTTATTTAATAATACATGTAGTAAAACAGATAATTCAAATAATAGTTTAGTTAATCGTTTTTTACAGTATGATAGTTCTAATATTTTAGTTCAGCGGTTTTTAAAATTTGATAGTTCTTTTAATATCTTTAAAAAAGAAAAAAAACAAGAAAATAAAGGATGTAATAAGAATACGGCTGTTTTTAACAGATTTAATATCTTAAATAGTGAGTTATTAAATTATGTAGGATTTAATAATGATAACGCATTAACTTTAGATCCAAAATATAAATTTTTACAATTTTATCTATTATTTTTTATATTATCAATAATAATTTTATTAATTGCATTATTGAATTCAAATATTATATGTTTAATTAAAATGGCTAAAAATAATCCGGATATATTAGATAAATGGTTTCCAAGTGATTGTTTAAAATCGCCATATGGCCCACAATATATAACAGATAAATCGAACTCAGCAATAGAACCGGGCAAGAAATCGGTTGTAAGAGATCTTTGTGGAAGATCTGACCCAACAGCATCATGTAATTCTATTCCGTCCGAACACGGTGCTCCTGATTTTGATACTAATCGTATATACGATTATTTTTATAAAGACTCTGAAAAATCATGGCCATATACTTGGTTTAATAGCAATGACGATATCAATATATTCGAAGATTATTTGAATTATACATTAAGATCAATGGCATTAACAAGCACTAATGTTAATGGATTAATTAAACGCGGATTAACTATGCTATCAAATATAACAAATCGGTTTTTATTAGTAATTTTAGGATTGATTATATTATTTATAATCACGATATTCATAATTCCATTAACTACATATTATTTATTTATTATGGTAAATCAAATCGCATTATTATTTAATGAAAATACGCAAATGTTTACAAAAATAGCAATATTTTTTAGCGGGTTGATTCTAATGGGTGGATTAAATCCAATATATTCGATGTCTGAAACTGGTTGTTTATTATTTAAATTTACGTGTTATCCATTACTTATGGGTGGATATAAAAAAATATTTAATATAATGATAGAAAATAAAGATATAATAGCATTTATTTTGGGGTTTTATTATGTATTATGTGCAAAAAAAACATTATCTAATAAGATGTATACTACATTAAATTATTTATATTTTATTACTCTACTTAGTTATATATTAATAAAAATAATTAATAGTAAATTAAATGGTAATTTGAATTTCAATAATATAATATAATATAATATAAAATAATATAATATAAAATAATATAATATAAAATAAACTTTTATATATTATATAAAACATTATGGGTAATAATAAGAATAAGAATAATAAGAATAAGAATAAGAATAAAACTAACGGTAAAAATTGTGAAGATAAAGATTCGAAATATCCATTTGTAAGTGTGTGTACACCAACATATAATCGTCGCCCATTTATTGCATCTATGATAAAATGTTTCGAACATCAAACATATCCAAAAGATCGAATTGAGTGGATTATAATCGATGATGGGACTGATAAAATAGAAGAACTAGTTAAAGATATTCCTCAGGTAAAATATTATAAATATGACGAAAAAATGATGTTAGGAAAAAAACGAAATTTAATGCATGAAAAATCATGTGGCGAAATAATTGTTTATATGGACGATGATGATTATTATCCGCCTTGTAGAATTTCACACGCTGTAACGATGTTACAAACTCATCCAAAAGCGTTATGTGCTGGATCAAGTGAAATATATATTTATTTTAAACATATTGAGCAAATGGTTCAATTTGGTCCTTATGGACCAAATCATTCTACCGCTGGAACATTCGCGTTTAAACGGGAGTTATTAGAAAATAATTCGTATGATGATAATGCGGCGTTAGCCGAAGAAAGAGGATTTTTAAAAGACTATACTGTACCATTTGTCCAATTAGAACCCAAAAAAACCATTTTAGTATTTTCACATATACATAATACATTTGATAAAAAAACATTATTAGAGAATAGACACCCGAATTTTGTTAAAGATTCGGATAAAACGGTAGATGATTTTATAAAAGATCCGGAGTTAAAAGATTTTTATATGAATCAGATAGAAAAATTACTAGTCGATTATGAACCTGGAAGACCGGAAATGAAACCCGATGTATTAAAACAAATAGAAGAAATTAAAATCCAACGAGCGAAACAAGCAAAAGAAATGCAACAGCAACAGCAACAGCAACAACAGCAAAATCCACAAATGTTACAACAAATGATGCAAAATAATCCACAAATGTTACAAAAAATGATGCAACAAAATCCACAAAATCCTCAACAGCAACAAATGCAACAGCAACAAATGCAACAGCAACAAATGCAACAGCAACAAATGCAACAGCAACAAGGGCAAGTGCCGCAAATAATGGCAGAGGTTAATGGTCAAAAAACTGTATTATCGACTGAGCAAATAGTTAATCTTTTAAAACAACAACAAGATGCGGTTCAAAAAATGCAATTAGAATTACAAAATAAAGATAAAATTATTCAAACTTTACAATCCCAATTAGAATAAATATAAAATTGAAATCAATATAAATATAACATATATTATACTATTAGAAGATGGGGTATTTAACCGATATTAAACAATCAGATCAAAATGATCCAGTCAAATTTATATATAATGAAAACGAAAATAATAATCTAAATTTAAATCATCGTAAATCACAATCGAATAATCAAAAACGATGTTATTATTCCAATATTATTGGAAGTTACATTCATGATGCGATTACAAATGCAAAATATCCGTGGAAAGTAGGATCATTTGACGAGCGCCGATTTTTCAAAGTAACAAATGCCACTGGTAATTTATATATAAATGATTTGAATACGACTTCGGATAATTATTGTGCGAATTCATCAAACTTCGCATTCTACGAAAGTCCATATGAATATATGAATCACACAAAGGTTTACTTAGATGAACATTTAATAAAAGAATGGTATGAAAAAGTAAATAAATTATTCCCAGATAATGTATAATATTATATTTTTGTAAATATTATAAATTGTCTATATCCGGATTAACCGTATATTTATGAATATATCTATATATTCTGTTTATATCTAATTTGGTTAGTTCATATGGTAGAAGCAACATATAAATCTCGTCATTAGTATGTGTCATTTTTAATTTTATAAAAAATGAAAATAAATCTTTTTTATCACAATTAAGAGTTTGACATAAATGCTGTATAAATATATAATTATTATATTCAGTGCTATATTTAGTTAATACTTTTGTAAATCGAATAGTTTGCACGGTTAATTTATTCGCGTTTGGTATATTTTTAATATTATCATGATAAATATTATTATTATATAATATTTTAATAAGCGAACTTAATTCATTCAATTGCCAAATTTGTTTTTGAAATGTAACACGATCAATATAATCAGCATAACAAATATTATTTAATAATGATATATATAATGGAATACTTTTATTTTTGGGAATTTTATTTAATGGTTCAATAATATTTTCATGCCATAATAAACCTACAATAGTTCTGTCGGTTTCATTCATTATAATATTATGATCCTTGATACAAACTTTTTTATTAATTAATTTATTTGTTATATATTTTGTATCTTCATTAAATGTTTTTGGTTTAAAAATATTTAATATTATTTCATTCTTCAAAATATCAGGATTTAATTTATATAAATCATATATTGTTACTAATTTACGTAAATCATTTTGTATATAATAAAGTAAATTATTTAATAATTCTGTTTCTTTAATTATTTCTGGCATAATAGAATTAATAATATCTATAAGTTGCTTATTATTTGGTAATTTTAATTCAACGGTATAACATACTTTTATTAATTCTTTAATTTTTTTATCAATATGATAATTCCCGATACATATAATTGGTACATACGATATCTCTTCTAATTTTTGTTTTTTTGTTTTTTTAGGTCGAATAATTTTAATTAAGGAATTTATTCCGCCTTTGTCTCCATTATTCATGCCATCTATTTCATCCATAATAATGGCTAATTTTTTTGTTTTTTTTTGCAAAAGACTTAATACGTTAATAGTAGACATATTATATTGTGTAATTGTATCTATGATCGATTTATTTCGTATATCACTGGCGCTATAATAAATAATATCGTAATTTAAGTCATTTAATATATCATATACAAATTTAGTTTTACCGCTTCCGGGAGCACCATAAATATAAATTCCCCGTTTTATTTGTAAATTTTTTTTATTATTTTCGAAATCTATAAAAAATTGTTTCATCGTTCCTACAATCTTTTCTCTCTCTAAAATATTATTTAAATTTAATAAATCCATTTATTATTTCTACTTCTATTATTTTTACGCCAGTCTTTTTTAAGTCCCAATAATTGTAATTCTAAATTTAATATAGTATTACAGTTTTGTGATTTATGAAAACTAGAATAATATAATATAAAATGAATATAGTCTGTATATATAATATTGCCATATTTATAATTATGCATAATTGTCCAATTCGTAAATTTGCGATTTAATAATTGTTTAAATATAAACGAATAATCCTTTTTAATTATATCTCTAATATAATTCTCATATCTTCCGGGAATAATAATAGAATCTATTAAATTATTATATAATGAATAATATTTTTTATTTAAAAATATTTTACTGTATGAGCTTAGATGCTCCCATATTATTAATATAATATCATCGGGAAGATGTTGAAAATAATTGAGTTTCATATAATTATATTTATATATTATATATTATATATTATATATTATATATTTATATAATATATTTATATAATATATTTATATATATATTTGTATGCATTAAGGGTGTCCTGATATTATAATCACTACTTACGCGATACTAAGTGTAGTTAGAGATTAAACACTTCCACATATAGTTGGATCATTTGTAATACCTTGCCAGGTTAAATTACAATTTTTTGCCCATTTAGATTTTAAACAACTAGCATTATGCCCTTTATAATTTTGTGTATTAAAATTTTTGGCATCGGGACATCTTCCTAAATTATGAGGATTGATACATTCTTTATTTTTTGATACCCAATAATCTGGACATTCGCCTGTAATAGGTGGAAATTTTTTATTTTTACGATTTTTATATAACGAGTAACCAACAAATATTAACATTAAAACAAGTATAATCAACGCAATAATTATAG
>Ga0209533_1005195_pt1 | contig 11139 bp, 9 predicted proteins | sample COG_04_FD_184748 | JGI IMG/M metagenome (GOLD analysis project Ga0209533, IMG submission 184748) | Pelagic Microbial community sample from North Sea - COGITO 998_met_04 (SPAdes) (version 2) | ecosystem: Environmental > Aquatic > Marine > Neritic zone/Coastal water | place: Helgoland, sampling... | reverse complement strand
ACCCATAGCGTTAATTGGGTAAGCCGCTTTATCAGTGCTTAAACAAATAACTTTTTTAACTTCATTAAATCCAGCTGCATCAATAACATTTTGCGTTCCAAAAACATTTGTCTTAGCAGCCTCTAAAGGAAAAAACTCACATGATGGGACCTGTTTCAATGCAGCTGCATGAAATACATAATCGACTCCACGCATGGCTTTTTCAATACTATCATAATCACGAACATCGCCTATATAAAATCTCAATTTTGAATTATTTAGACGATTTCGCATATCATCTTGCTTTTTTTCATCACGAGAGAAAATCCGTATTTCTTTAAAATGATCTGTGTTTAGAAATCGATTTAAAACTGCGTTCCCAAAAGAACCTGTTCCTCCGGTTATCAGAAGTATTTTATCTTTTAATATCATGTTATACTTTTATTTAATATTTTATTTATAAACTCTTTAAAAATAATTATCTAAATCGTAGTTTTCAAATGAATCCAATTTAATAATTGTCTCATCTGAATTATGATAATTATAACCCAAAAATTTTATATTATTTTTAATGGCTGCATCGTAATCATTTACCGAATCGCCAATTAGAATGCATTGCTTAGGATTATAAGTATATTCATTTAATATGTTTTTTACTAAATCATTTTTCGGAGTTGGAGAACCGTTAATAGTTTTAAAAAAACCATCTATTTCTAAAGCTTGACAAAGTAGATTTAATTCATCACCATCAGAACCTGAAACTATATGCATTATATATTTCTCCTTATTCTCTTTTATGAATTTTAAAGAGTCTTTAATTAAGAGGTCTTTATTTTTTAATTGATTAAGCATTATATCTGAAAATAATTGAGCATAAGTTCGAATTTTATCCTTTGAAACTTTTTCCTCACGAATCACTTCAAAAAAGTGCCGAAATTTGACATATCTAGAAAGTCCACCATTTTGTCTATGATAATTTAGAAGAAGTTCAACTTGGTTTTTTGGAAAATCTTTAAGAACTATTTCAAAACCATTATCCCTAACTTCATTTGAGTTTAAAATTACACCATCAAAATCCCAAAAAATTATTTTCATTTTACTCATTTAGTCGTTTTAAAACTTTATTTATATCTTCCTTTACGTCAACAGCAATAGAATCATCACTCATTTCTATCATCCGAACATCATATCCCATCTCCAAGAAACGAAGTACTTCAATATCTTCAATATTTTCTAAATTAGTCTTAGTTCTTATATTTTGAAATTCCAGAAGTACTTCTCTAGGAAAAACATAAATACAAACCTGTCTCCAAGATTTTATAAAAATATTTTCTTTATTTCCAGGGATATTAGTTCTACTCATGTAAAGTAATCTCCCATCTGGTCTAAACACAACTTTTGGTATAGTATTAGAAAAGTAATCCTCTTCGGAACTTACAGCTGTGTATCCATTTAGAACATCGTTTGGAAACTCATCAATAGAAGAAACTGCTTTTAATATATCTTTTGGATTAATTATAGGTTCATCACCCTGAACATTAATATAATGTTTGTATGCATATTTTCTTGCTATTTCAGCAACCCTATCTGTTCCAGTCAAACAACTAGCTGAAGTTAACTCAACTCTGTAGCCTAAATCTAGTATATGATTTAATATTTCTTTATGGTCAGTAGCTACTAGAAAATTTTCTATTGGAATAACTTTGGCTACTTGTTCACAAGTTCTCTGAATAAGAGATTTTCCAGCTATATCAATTAGCGGTTTTTTTGGCAATCTCATTGATTCCATTCTAGCGGGAATCACTACTAAATAATTATTATTTTTCATTATTCTATTTCTGAATAAATTGAACATGGAGTTAAGTTTTTATATGATGTAGTTGTTAAACTAATTAGGTTAATCCCCATGTTTTTAACCTCCTCAAAGAGACTCTCATTTTCTATAAATAAATCCTGTTCTTTTTTGCTTAAGGTATTAGCATAACCATCATAACCTACAATATAAATCTGTTCTAAACCGAAATTAATAGCAGTTTGTACAGCAATTAAACTATGAGAAACATCACTTTGAGATTTAAACATCACCTTTTCTAATTCATAAGACTTATCTAATAGAGCTTTTGGAATATAAGTTCCCATTTGTCTAGGAAAAGGAGGTAAAATACATTTTGAATTAGCCGGAATATCTTTATTAAAAACTTCTTCCATCCTATATCCCTCATTTCCAACTAGACAGAAAATTTGATCATTTTTTATTTCAGAAAAAATCATTGCATTTCTAGAACTGGAATGTATTATTAGAGCTTCTGGATTTTTAAGTATGAATTTTTGAATAGCTTTTGAAGATTCTTTAATAGTTGGGCCTCCTCCGACTATTATGATTGATTTATAATCTTTATTTAATTGTAAATATTCTAATTTATGGTTGTCTATTATTCCTTGAGACTCATTATTAAGAGTTCTTATTATTGAGTTAAAAGAGTAAAAGCGTTTACTTACCCAATCCATAACTTGCTTTTGTGGTAAAGAATTTGCTCCAGAAACCATATAAGGAAGATTAGTCCCCCAATTATACTTATCTTGAAGAACACTAAAAACGTCTACGATACTAGATAATGAATTAAAATTTATTTCTAGTCCTTGAATTGACGATAGATGTGTAAGTAATAATTCGGTTTTTAGATTTCCAGCACCTCTTCCCATTCCAGTGATTGTTGCATCTACAATGTCAACTCCACAATCTATTGCAGTAATAGTATTTATTAAGGCTAATTCTAAATTATTGTGTCCATGAAAGCCAATTTTAATAGTCAAATCTTTTTTTATTCTATCATATGTTTTAATCACATCTTTTGGGTAAACACCCCCAAACGAATCTACCATATAAAAATAATCTGCAACATTATTTACTTCTGATAAAGATTCAAAAAGATCTTTTTGTTCAAACCATGTAGACATGTACATAACATTAAACCCAACTTTAAATCCCATTTTCTTGAGATCTTTAGCAAGGATTATAGCTCTTTTAATATTCTTAGGGTCAATTGCAATTCTAACTAAATCTATTAGGCCTATACATTCACCTAGTATAGAATCTAAATGCTCTACCCTAATATCCTTTTCGTTGAGTATGATGACTAATTTTTTATCTGTTTTATTTCTAATTTCATTAATAAAGCTAATTGGCAAATAAAAATATTTGCCTAAATAACCATCTAATTTTATTGACCTGTAACCAATCTCAATAAAATCAATAGGTAAATTATTTATTGATTCAATATAAGATTCTACAGTTGAATCATCAAAATCCCAGTTAGTGTAGTAACCACCATCTCTTAGGGTACAATCTAGTATTTTTAATTTCATTTTAATATTTTTTTATGTTATAAACTAAATCTTTAAACGAATGACACTGATTAATTTCAGGGTCTAATAGTGACGGAAATGAATTATTATAATCATACTCATCTTGTTTATCTACAAGTAGAGCTATCGAAATACTTTGGTTATAAAGGGCCTCAATCAAAATTGTTGACTTTCTAGAAATACAAATATTTGATTGAATAGCCTGGTCAAAATCATTTATAAATACAATATTTTTATAGTTTTTATAAAATTTCACATCTTCAAGCGGATGTAATTTTATATACAAGGTTTGATCTAAAATTTTTGTAAGGTTCTCTATTATAAATAAATTTACGTATGGTCTTCTTGGTTCAGTAAAAAAAACAATCTTTTTATTTATATTTTTAATTAAACCAGCTTGATATATAATATTCATTAAATCTTTATCAAAAATAAATTTCGTTTCATTATAAATTTCATTGAGATATTTTGATTCCTGTAAAGTTGTACAATAATATTTTTGACCAAAAAGACCTAAAGGATATTTATAAGAATATGACATTCCGTGAGGAATTGCTATTGAATAATTTTTATAAATTTTTGAAACAGCCATTGCCAATGCACCATACCTAGACTCTCTTTCACCTGAATAAAATTTCACTCCGGAGTGATAATTAAAAATATTCATATAGGCCTGTTTAATAAGTATGTAATGACCAATTCTTGTGGAAAAAAAATTCATAGCATGGATGGCTCCAAAATCACCAACCATAGTCTTACTGGTAGCTGCTAATTTTTTAAATATATCATGAGTTAGAATAAATGATTTAATTATTAATTTTAAGTAATCAACAACTCTAATCATTTTATAGAATGATAAAGCATTTTTATCAGGTTTTTCTTTAAATCTACCCTTGATATCATCATAGTAGTAATTTAATTCCAACTTAAGTTTTTCAATATTTCTGTATGAAGACTTTGAATGAATTAAAGCAAATTCATTTTTAACATCTAGTCGATTTGAGAATATTTCAGCATTTAGAATGGCTTTAGAAATGATTACGCCTAAACTTATTATTTGAGATTTAAAATATAAAGCAATTCTTTTAAAGTAAAGAAAATAGTATTTTAATTTTAAAAATTTTAAACCATTAATTTTTATTTTTTTTTCTAAAAAATATCCCGCAGCTATATAAAAATCCGAATGCTCTCCTTCAAAATTAATTTGTTGAACATTATGAGTTTCATGAAAACATAAAAACTTATAAATAATTGGCATAAAATAATAATGATATAACTCATTTGTAAATTCTGAGCAATTATCTTTAAATTGTAAATCATTACTTTTCCAGTCTCTAACAGACCCATAATCATTGTTTTGACTAAGTTTTACATCAAGAATTACATCATTACTTCCGGAAATTAGTTTAGCCCAGAATTCAATAATATTTTCATGCTTTTTTATATAAAATATTGCTTTATTCATTTAATTCTATTTTGGCCCAACTAATCATTTCTTTCATCCCATCTTTAAAATTAACTTTGCTTTTCCAATCAATAATTTTATTAGCATAATCTGCACAACCATAAATTCCAAATTGATCACCTGGAGTACCCTCAATATAATCGACCTCAATATTATATGATATATTATTAGATATATTCTCTACGACCTCCTTAACTTTAGTTTTTGTGCCACTACATAGATTAATTACTTCAAAATTTAATCCATTTCTATTAACAGACTTCCAAACGGCGTCTACTAAATCATCAATGTAAATGAAATCTCTAAACCGGTTAGGGTCTCCTTTAACTTTAATTTGTTTGTTTTTTAAAGCCATGGACAGAAAAATACTAACCATTCCTTGCTTCATATTAGTTAAATTTTGACCCGGACCATAAACATTAAAAAAACGCAAAGCGGTAGTTCTTAAGTTCTTCTCAGAATATAGTTTCAAATAATTCTCGCTAGCTAATTTTCCAACTGCATAAAAAGATTTCGGTTTACAACTATCATTTTCAGAAACTGGTAAATTATCATGATCACCATATACAGACATAGTGCTAGCGTAAATAAACGTTGAACAACCTGTTTCCTTACATAATTTTAATAGCAATAAAGTAGACTGTGTATTAGTTTGTAAATCATAAACAGGATCTTCAAAAGATATTTCGCCCGAGCTCTGGCCTGCCATATGAAAAATAGCTTCAAATTTATAGTTTTTCAGTTTATTAATTATTTCAACTGATTGACAATCTCCTTTAATGAAATCAACTTCGTTTGGTATATTAGATTCGTTTCCAGTAGATAAGTTATCAATAGTAACTACGTTGTGACCTGAATTTATAATTTTTCGAGCTAGTGCAGAGCCAATAAAACCTGCTGCTCCAGTAACTAAGTATGTCTTTTTCATTTATTTATTAGATTTTCAATGGTTTTAAATTTTGTCACATTAAAATTAAGACTCATTTCCTTTAGATCACTTGTTAACTCCTTTTTAAGTATTTCAAAGCCCTCATTATCCAAATTAATTATAGTGCAATATTTATTGATAAGCTTATTAAATTGTGTTATTTCTAATTTATCAAACATATCTGTTTTTAAAATAAAACTCTTTAAACCGAAAGTACGTGCAGCATTAATACTGGTTGAAGAACCTTCGCTAATCATTGCTCTTATATTCATGTTTGGTATTATTAATTCTGCTGGCTCAACCAAATGATTCAATATCTTAAAACCACCAATTAAACTAGAATACATATTTTTATTTTCTTTAGGATGTGTTTTTAATATCAAATTATAACCTAAACTATTTACTATATTAATAATACTTTGAACTATGAATAGTTGATTTTCAATAGTTCTTCTCTTTAATAAAACAAATGGTTGTGATAAGAAAAGTATTCCAAATTTCTTTGTATCCTGAGATACTTTAATTTTTGAACATAAATTAGCTTCAACTTTTTTATCCCAAACTTTATTAGGAAGTGAATAGACCTTAATTTCACACTTAACTTTAGGAACTAAATGGGGCTCAAATGCGTGAATACTTTTTAGATTTGGATTCAATCCAAATTCTTCAATATTTAACCCTGTACCTCCAATGTAAAACAATAATTGTCTAAACCTATATTTTATACTTGTTAACAAACCATGTTTCTTAATGTTCATTAAGTTTTTGAGCATGTACATTGATAATCCTTCCTCAATTAAATGACTAGAAATATTAATCTTTGATAAAACTTTAATTAGGCGTGAATTAAAATAATTATGATCTTTAAACAAAAAAACATCTGTTACTTTAAGCTCAACAAATTCTTTTTTAAGAAAAAGAACAGAACTATTTTCTTTTATCATATTTAAAATAGAAAAAATATTTTTTTCAATATAAATAAATTTATTCTTATTAGATTTTTCCAGAAATAAGGGCTTGTTTATGCCATATCCAATAAAAATAATAGATGAAGAATTTAACTGAAGTCTACTTGCAACAAATTCTGAATAATATTGCTGATAAGAATTTTCAAAAATAAATACTACCGCCATTTTAATTTTATATATAAATTTAAAAATATTGTAATTAATACTGCAAAAGAGAAATAAGATAATACAAATAGATTTCCTCGGAAAAAGAAAATGCAAATAAAAGAAAGTAATATAAAATAGATAATTTGCTGTAATCTAATTTCACGATTTTTATTTGGCTTTGCTATTCTACATAAAAATATAAAGAATATTACAAAAACTAAAGTGCCTAAATATCCTAAATCATAAACTAAATTAGAAACAAGTCCCCTAAAAGCAGATGCTAAATTTCCAAATGTATTTTTATCAATATCTCCTTGATCTATAACTTTATTTCCTAAAAATCGATCAATTCTTCGTGGTAAATACTTAAAACGTGAACCTGACATATTTTTACTATCATCATAATTTTTTAAGACTTGTAAAGAATTCTTATTCCATTGACCTGCATACTCAAAAATACTTACTAACGCCGGATTCATTTCATTATCATTATAAGATTTTTCTTGAAATCTGTTAAGGGTGATAAATAAAAATACAGATAATACTAATATGGATATTATTCTTAACTTATTTTTAAACTGCTTTAGGATTTTTTTTGGAATAGCATTCCTTAATAATAAGTATGTCATTACATAAAGACCTATAAACATAACTAGACCGCCTCTAGAAAATTCTTGTAGCGATTTCAAAGGAATCGTTAAACTAATAATAAACGGAAAAAAACTTTTTTTAAGTTGATTTTGACTCAAAAAATAAAAATGTAAGGCTAGTGCAATAAATGAAAATGCCATGGTAAATCCCATTATAGTAAATATAGATTCCGGTAAAATGTTTTCTAATAATTCCTGTCCAACTTCTCCATTTTTATATTCAGAAATATTTACTGAAATAGATCTAAAAAGAAAAATAGAAACGAGGGCTGTTACTAAAGTTAGAATGAAACCTATTGATCCAAAAAAATACACAAATCGAGTTAATCTATTTAGTTTATTTAATGGAATAGCTATAACACTTTTAATACCATTGAAAAGATAAAAGGGCAATAACATACCAGATAAAATAATGAATGTGTATAGTGTAATTTGAAGGTCTTCTAGAGTTTCAATCTGAAATTCAGGAAAAATTATTAGACAAGATATATTTGAAAAAATTACTAAAATAAGTAATATAGATAAAGGGGTGAATCCTTTATGTTTTTTAAATTGGAATAATAAAATTAAAAAATAAGGTATTATAAAAATTAAGTGGTACATATTATCGCTTAATAATTAAAGAAATTAGTCCTGCTTTCCATGGCATTGGGAATAACTTATTGCTCAATATCGCTGTAAAAATAAATCTAAAAAACATAGCAATGATATAAGAATAAGCAGCTCCTAACAAACCAAACTTAATTGTCATAAAATAAAGAAGTATCAAATTTAATAAACCACATGTAATAGTAGTTAATGCTAAAAAATGTGTTTTTTTAACAAAGAATAAATAATTTGTAACCATTAAATAAGCTCCAAAAAAACATTGTCCTAGTATTATATAACCAACTAATTCTGAAGCTTCTTTAAAATTTTCTCCAACGATAAATTTCAGCAATGGAGGTGCTATATAAAACCCTAAAAACATAATTACCATTAGTGAACCAAAATATAAAAAAGTTAAACGAACAATTTTTAAATTAATATCCTTATCACTTTTAGATAAAAGTTCAAATAACCATGGGACATACGCTTTATTTATAGCTGAGAAAGTAACATTTAAAACTAGAGACACCTGTATTGCTACCATATAAATACCAACATCGGAAAGAGACATGATTTCATTTATAACCACCCTGTCTGCAGCTACTAAAAGAAATGAACCTGCCAAATGAAATATCAATGGCGTGCCAAATTTTAAAGCCTCTAAAAATATTAATTTTGATGGTAATTCAAATGATAATAGATTATCTTTTAATATTAGTATAAATCCAACTATCCCTAATAATACTGTACTCATTACATAGGCATCGATTCTACTTTGAGAACCATTAAAAAAATAGAATAATAAAATCAATGTAAAAAATAGATTAGCAAACGCTAAACTAAATTGAAAAATAGTATACTTAGTTACATTTTTTCTTACTTGCCAATGAGCTAATCTAAAATTTATTAAAAATATAAAAGCACTTGAAAGGGACGCAAGAAATAATTGACTTCTACTCAATCCAAAAATATATGATAAGGTTGATCCAAAAATTGTCAACATTATTAAAATAAACACAAAAGATATAATCCAAATTATTATTGATGAATTATTAGCGTCTTTTTTATTTTTTTCTGATACTAAATCGTAATACTTCCTTGTCACAAAAGCGTGAGTATTAACCCCTATAAAAGCATTTAATAAGCCTACCAACAATACAAACATAGTTACTTCACCATATTCTTCTTGAGTAAGTAACCTGGTTAATATTGGGAGTAATATAAAAGGGATAGTAGCATTTAAAACATTTCCAACAAAATAAGTTGCTAAGTCTTTTTTAAATTTTCCACCTAATATTGAGTTTTTATTCAAATTGATAATTTTTATTTAACACCAGATGAATATTTGATCTATTTTAAATTTTAATTTCATGCTTTTTTTGATGTTACTTATTAAAATTGAAAGAATTTAATTATTTTAACTTGTACAAAACTTATTTATTCAGGGGGAAACCTCTTTTTTATTTTTCTTAAAAAAATCTTAATTATGATTTAAATTTAATTCATAGTTTACCATATCTTCAACTAGATCACTAAAACTAAAATTTCTTTTCCAATTCAATTCTTTGGTTGCTTTACTTGGGTCTCCCAGCAATAATTCAACTTCAGTTGGTCTAAAATAGTAAGGGTCTATCTCTATATATACATCGCCTGTTTCTGGATTAAAACCTTTTTCATCTAAACCTTCTCCTTTCCATTCCAGAGGTAAATTAAGTTTCTGAAAAATTATTTCAATAAAGTCTTTTACCGAATGCATTTCACCAGTAGCTAAAACAAAATCATCAGGAGAATCCTGCTGTAACATTCTCCACATTCCCTCAACATAATCTTTTGCATGACCCCAGTCTCGTTTGGAATAAATGTTTCCTAATTTAATAGAATCCTCTCGACCATTTTTTATCTTAACTGCTTGTTCAACAATTTTTTTTGTCACGAAACTATTACCCCTTCTTGGACTTTCATGATTGAATAAAATACCATTACAAGCAAACATATTATATGCTTCTCTATAATTTTTTACAATCCAGAAAGAATACAACTTAGCAACTCCATAGGGGCTTCTTGGATAAAAGGGAGTTTTTTCGTTCTGTGGAATTTCCTGAACTTTACCATAGAGTTCACTTGTTGAAGCCTGATAAAATTTTGTTTTATCAGCTAGACCCTGATTAATTATAGAGTTTAGTATTCTTAATGTACCTAAAGCATCTACATTAGCTGTATACTCAGGCATGTCAAAAGAAACTCTAACATGGCTTTGAGCAGCTAAATTATATATCTCATCAGGTCTAACTTTAGAAATTATATTATCAATATTACTTGAATCTGTTACATCTCCGTAATGGAGATGAAAGTTTGGATGCTTGTTAGACCCCTTGTATAGATGATCAATTCGAGAAACTATTTCTAAGCTAGATCTTCTTATTATTCCATGTACTTCATATCCTTTCTCTAGAAGTAATTCAGATAGGTAACTTCCGTCTTGACCCGCAACACCTGTAATTAACGCTGTTTTCATTTTATTTCATTTTATTTTATTTGCAAACTTTAAATCCTCTGGATCATCTATATCAACACTTTCTTTTTTGGGTATCACAATTGGTAAGGGATTTCCAAGGAATCGGTTCCCCTTCTTTTCAAATTCCCTCCTATCAAAAATATAAATACCACCCGTTTCTATAAGTTGCGGTTTTCTTTTTTGTCTAGGACCTCTTATTTTTTCTTTATTATTTAAAATTTCATATTTATTTAATTCACTATTGAACAACCAAATAGGGTTATTTTCTTCAACAACAGAAAAAACTGTATTCTCTGAATTAATTTCATAAGTTGAAATTGATTTTAAAATAGAATTTTTCGAAATTAAAGGGCTAGTGCATTGATGAAAAATAATTGAATTAAATTTATTATTTATTTCACTGTAAACTTTTATTGCATGAGTTATCGCAGATTCAGAAGTTGCATTATCACCGCTCAGCTCAATTGGTCTTCTTATACAAAATGCACCGGCTTTTGAAGCTAAATTTAAAATTTCATCAGAATCTGAAGTCA
>Ga0209533_1005178_pt1 | contig 11170 bp, 13 predicted proteins | sample COG_04_FD_184748 | JGI IMG/M metagenome (GOLD analysis project Ga0209533, IMG submission 184748) | Pelagic Microbial community sample from North Sea - COGITO 998_met_04 (SPAdes) (version 2) | ecosystem: Environmental > Aquatic > Marine > Neritic zone/Coastal water | place: Helgoland, sampling... | reverse complement strand
CGAGCACAACGCCACCAAACGAATGTTGGCGAAAACGTCGCTCGGATCGGGGAAATGAATGAAATACTTGCCGTTGGCGTGGCGATTGCGTTTCCGGTCCAACGAGAGTTTGAACAGCCCGCCGTGGGCCCGCAACCGTATGCCGTTCTTCAAATACCCACCGAAGTCGTCGCGACTCCCCAACTTGACCATTTCGATCGCTCGCGGCGCCAGCTGCTCAGTGAGGTCGTGGACGTGGACGTTGCTCATTTTTTCGAGTTTTTTTCGGTCCGTCGCGGACACGTTGGAGTGCTCTTTGTCGTGTTTAACGCAGCTGACCACCATCAGTTTGAGAAATTGCCACTGTTCGTTGGTCAGATCGATCGCATCGGGTTTTCGCAAATTTTTTCTTGTCGGCGCGCGGCCGTGCTTCGCCGTCTGGTGCGTCAACATGCTACGTTTCACACTGAAGTCTTTGCCGCACCGATCGCACTCAAACCTGTCGGTGGACACGTGTATTTTAAATTTGCTCGGGTACTCCGCAGCGTACGTGCATTCGTCTTTGCCGCATTGGCCTTGGCAGATGAATCTTCGCTTTCGCCGCTTGGCGACGATCGGCAGCGGGACCGCCGAGCGCTTCATTTTGTTCCTGGTTTTTTATTGACTTTTTTGGTGCCGACGTACAACCGTTGATTTTTTTGCTTTGCTAGAATAAACCAGAAAAAAAAAAGAAAAAAACATCGACATGGGCCAATTGATATCAACGTCGTCGCCCACCGCTACGACTGAAAATGACGAATTCACTATGGTCAACACCGACGGCTCGAGAAATCGCCTTCGTAGGCGAGCCGAACAAATCGAACACAAGAACGCTCGTTACCGGGATTCAAAATCCATGGACGACGATGCTCGGGAGGTCAAGCACCGCCACAAGAAGAGCTTCCTGCGACAGATGCAGGAAACACAACGTTCCTACATGGCGAGGGAAAGCGTTCGTACCGAAATCAAGCGGTACAGAACTCGTAACGCTAAAAAACGTGCGATTCGGCAGATTCAGCGGTGGTGGCGGGCGGGTCGGGCGCAGTTCAAGTGTCCCGAATTGAGAGTTTGTGACGAAGATGGGTTGGCGTACACCGAGCAGGAGTTTGTCAAGTACTACAGGGGCAAGCACGAGTGGAATCATGCACACATTTATATCGGGCCTCCTGTATACTACCACGATGAGCAGCAACACACACCCATGGAAAAAAGGCGGCGGAGGCGTCGTCGCAAGCGGCTGAGAAGAAAGAAAAAACGCGCCACCAAGGTGCTTCAACGATGGTGGAGAACATTGGCAGATCGATCTCGGGGCGACTTTGTCGCGACCCAAAACGTAGAAAACGTAGCGTGGCGAAAAAGACACGAATTACAAAAGCTTGAAAACAGTAGCTGCTACAGATGAAATTTCGAGCCAGCGAAGTTGCGCAAATTACCGGACACAATCCGTATCAAAATGCAAACCAGGTATTTGTTCGACAATGGAAAAAATTGGATCCCTCGCTGCCGGTCGGTAATGCTCTCCTGGACGACATTGGGCACCTTCGAGCCGCGGTCTCCCGCGAGGTCGATCGGCTGAAAGGGGATGACAGGGCGGACAGGGAGCAAGTCGCCCGGGCCCACAGGACGCTACAACGGGTCGAAAAACTGAACTCTCGCTCGCCCTCGTGGTCCCCGACCGACGCAGACGCAGACGCTGAGCTTCGGGAACTGGTACGAGAGGCTCCGGACGCCATGGCGACTGCGGTGCGGCGCCACGCGAGTGGGGCGGTTAACTGCGCATTCGGCGTGGCCACGGAGGACTTGGCGACTCAGCGAATGGTCGACCTGTGTGGTCGCCCGATCGGGCGACGCAACGATCAGCTGTACACTAAGTTGTGCGACAGCGGCGTGACGTTCGTGGGCATGGTGGACGGGTACGACGAAGCTAATGAGTGCGTGGTCGAGATCAAAAACCGACGGTCTCCGCGCATTTTTTACCAGCCGGAACTGCCGGAGTACGACGTCGTCCAGACCCATGTCTACATGTACTTGCTAGGTTGTCGCAAAGCCAGACTGTTTCAAACGTACTTGACCAAGTCGCGGGAGGACCTTGTGACGTTTGACGACGCGCTCTGGTGCGAAGTCGTGGAAAAATGCCTCCATTTTCAGCGCCGAGTCGAAGCGGCTCACCAGAGCAGCGCCGAGTCCCAGCGACACATACTCACGGGGTTGCTGCAGACATTTTAGTTGTAGTTTTTAGTTTACAAGTGGTGAAAAAATAAAAAAAGAAAAAAAAATTATTGCTGAAATTTTTGTTGAAAATGTGTATATTTTTTATTTGCATGAAAATTAAAATAAATATTAATGCTGAAATTTCAAAATTCTGGATCAAAATTAGTTAAACAAATTACAGGAAAAATTAGTATTTTTTTTGTTTAAAAATTGTAATTTGTTTAACAATTTTACCTGATTTTACAAAGTTTTTTTTCCACTATCTGTAAGTTAGGCCAAAAATGCGGTAGCAATTTGAAGTTTTCAATTAAAAAAAAACGTCGGCAAGAGAATATATCGTTTGTAATGGGACAGAGAGATGACTTTTGGAAAAAATATTAAATTGAAAGGAAAGAGTAAAAAAACATAATAAACTTAGTTTTCTTCTTCTAACAGGGCTAACCACCCTTCGTCTTCTACCACTACGTGTGTGAATGTACCGTCGGCATTGATGTTGGCGATAGAACTCCCATCGTCGTCTTGAAATCGATCCTCTTCAAGATTGCCATGGGATGTATTGTGTTGGGAAGGCAAATGAATGTTTACTTTGGCATGATCGAATGCAGCAATACCACGACGTTTGTTGGAATGGATGTCCGTTTTTGTACCATGAAGATCCACCACAGCATAATTATGTGCAATCAACCCATCTACTTTATTGTGATGAATCGTAGAATCAATCAATCTTATTTCCGTATTGGCACTTTGACAGAGCACTCCATAATGGCCATTCTCCATAAAATCGCACCGGGTTGCTGTAACAGTGGCACCATCCTGCACAAAAATCCCAGTACTCCCACACTCTTTGACAGCACAATTCAACACGTCAACTGTCGTCTCATTCCCCATCAAAAACAAACCAGCCCCACCTGAAATTGAATTTGTTACAGTCAGTCCCTCAAATTTAACATGTTGTTGGTTGTTCACAGTAAACCCACCACGTATGGTCGTTTGATTTTTGCCGCTGCCAACAAACGTAATGTGGCTGCAGATGACTCTCAATGCATTGCGGTGTTGAGTATATTCAGTGTAACCCACGATTTCGTGGACCCCCTCTTCCAGTTTTATTTTTAAAGGATCTGTTTCCGTGTATTCTTTTCTTTCCGAAAAGATCACGGCCAACGCCATTGCTTTCTCCACAGTGGGACACCCCTGAGGCACGCGTATGATGTTTTGTGCCTTCAAATTCCGCCAATACTTCTCAAAAAACGTGTGACAGCGGCGTAATATCGACAAATCTTCTAAATTCAAGAAAGGTTTAAGTATTTTTTGCCACCACAACAATTCAGGAACGTCTCTTATAAATTGGTTCGTCACATTTGCGTTGTAGTGCACGGCAAGAGGTGTCAATCGTTTCATGATGTCAATAATTTTATTGTCAGTTGTCTTGCCGTTCCATGATGACCCGTGCCATTTTATCCCATCAATTTTTTGACGTTTTAAAGGTGGTTGCCTGTCCACACTGTCGTCTTCTCTCCCTCGCTTCATTATATGTTTGGCCATGGTTTTAAAAGAAAAGATGAAAATTAGTGATTTCGTAATTTCCTGGTAAAATTTGGAGCGCAAGTGGAGGGGGCAAGTTGAAAATAAGTTTTGATGTCCTCACATCAAACCTGCTAGCAAAAAAAAGCATTCCCCTTATTTGAAAGATTTTACCCTATTTTCCCCTATTTTTATCTTCTAACCCTGGGCCAAGAGCTTGGATTAATTTTTCTACTGCTGGTGGCCATCCATCTGCAGAACATCAATCTCACACCATGGCCACGCACTTGAACAGCAGAACCCGAAGTGTAAGCAGTTCATCCTCGTCGCCACCTGCCAAGCGACAGAAAATCACGGTGGTACCATCCTCGTCGCCACCTGCCAAGCGACAGAAAATCACGGTGGTACCATTTGAAGCGTCCATCCCACGCCGAACTCTCTTGTCGTCGTCCCGATGGGTCAATAAGGTGCCCCACGATATCTGGGTGCATCAGATATTGCACCCATTTTTGGACTTAAGGGCGTTGGCCACGGTGGGCCGTTGCAACACGTTCTTTGAGGAGTATTGGAAATACGTGTTGAAACAGAACGTTATTCGTGTGCCGGAAGGGTGCCCAACCATGAACCAAGCAATAGACTTGGCTGTGGTGTTTTCGGAGAGAAACGAATGCACGACAGAGAATCCGGTCAGAGTTGAAGTTGGAGAAGGGGTTCATGTAATGGTGGGCGTTGTTCATCCAAACGATGATGAAAACAACCACACCACGAATGTCAGCTGCAGCAACATTACAATTGTCGGCAAAGGGAAAAGCAACACGGCAATTTATGGTGGATTTATTGTGCACGGGAAACAGAATGTAAAAATTGAACAACTTACCGTCAAAAATGAGGCAGGGTTTGGTTTGCTTTGTGTAGGGAGTGGGACCACTGTTGATGTGACGGAGTGTTGTTTCAATAAGTGTCGGTCTTATGGAATGTTTGCGCGAGAAGGTGCGACTGCTACAGCAACACGGTGTGATTTTATAGAGAATGGTGAATGTGGGGTTGTTAGTGGCGGTGCCAATACAAAATTTAGATTGAATGATTCTACAGCGCACCACAATAAAATGCATGGCGTGCTTGCATTTGCGCATGCTGCCGTAGATCTACATGGTACAAAAACGGACATCCATTCCAATAGAGGAGATGGTATGTGCGCAATCATGAATGCTAAAGTGAACATTCATTTATCTCCCAAACACAATACAACACATGACAATGGTGGGGAGAATCGCGAACGACGTGATGGCGGTTCCATCGCGAACATCAACACAGACGGTACTTTCACACATGTAGGAGACGTCGAAGAAGACGAGGAATAATCCATTTAGGTATTTTATGTAAACACAACACAGTATTTTATTTCCCGATTCATTTGTTTATTTGTTACACAGAACTATATGGCGGCAGCAATTTGTTCTTGACCGTTTGCCATCATGGATAGAACATCAGATACATTTATTAAATCGAACTGTCCTTTCCACGAGTTGTGTAAGTAATAACCATCGAACTGACCACGTGTGGCATACAATTTACCAACTCTTACGGCCCATCGGCAACGCGGCGTCTCTTTCGTGAAATATTTTGCGGGTCTGGAATCCAAAACAATAACTTTGTCCCCAGATTTAATTTGCAATTCGGATTGTTTGCCTGCACGGATGGTGTCTTCTTCTTCTTCTTCATCTTCTTCATCTTCTTCATCTTCTTCATCTTCGTTTGCTGAAGCAGCTGCAACAATGCCACTCCATTGGTGCCGTTCAGCTGAAATTTGTAGTCTCATGGTTGAGCTTTTTGATTTTACTAAATGGAAACCAAGGATATCAACATTTTTTTTGACAAGTAAAACTTCCTGTATGTAATAGCGATTATTAAAGTTCAATTTTGCCGTGACAACCCGACCTTCTTTCATTCCGTTGTAGATCGCTCTTTTTTCCTGCATCGATTGAGAGATTGTAGACAACATCTTAAAAACAAAAGAAAGAAGAAAAAAAACAAGAGGATAAATAACCCCGTCAATTTGTTTGTGTCAATTCCTTGGATCAATATAAAATTTGAGTCGTCCGATCGGTTGGTTTGAGTATGTTGTTCACGATTGTTGCGTTGGTAGATGTGGTAAAGACGTTGGTTCTTGTACGTTTGCAGTGTTAAGTTGGCAGGGACGGTATAGAATGGGGTGGTAATTTATGGTGGTTGAGTTGTGAGTTGTGAGGGTATGACAAGCAATCCCCACATCACATACGTCGTATGATTAGACACTCCCGTGACACGTGTGCAGGGCCGCGGGCTTTACCTTTTTGTTCGTTACTTGCGGGGTTGCTAGTTGCCACGTCGTCCTGTGTCGTCGTCCTGTGTGTGTCGCTTGGTTTTCAGGCTTATCCTGGTAAAATCCCTCTGGTAAAAACCACTCACATTTACTTGGCCTCCTACTGTTTTGAAACATTTTTTTTTGGGTTTGGCCTCTTGCGTAAAAAAATGTGTTTTGGCTATATTCCCAATAAAAATGTCTTATTTAGGGGGTTTATAGACTTATTAAGCCACACATTTTTTTTTGGGTTTTCAATCCCAGCGTCGCACATTTTAGGACAAAGGTCAAATTTACTTATTAACTTAGAGCTACCAAATTATTAAAAACATCATGGTAGATATGGGCGTAGACGTGGGCGTGGGCGTTGGCGTTGGTGTTGGTGTGGGCGTGGGCGTGGACGTGGGCATCATGAGGTGCAGGGGGATTGCCCCTGACCTGTTGGGTATTCGATTGACTTTGACCCCGCAACGTGTGCGTGTGCGCTGCATCGTGCGTGGTTTGGGTCTTCGTGCCTTGGAGGGCTTGGAAGGGTTGGGTGTGTGTGCCTTTGCGATGGGTACGGTCTTCGGTGGCTTGGGGAAGGTTGTTTGGCTCGTCCATGGTTGGATTTCCTCTTGGGTTTACAGAATCCATTTACAGAGCACAGTTTATGAGATTTTAGTAGCAAATAATAGGGTAAAATCTTTTAAATGTTGGCAAAGTGGTGACTTTCTATGATCCCGCATTGGTTTTGAATCATAACCTACTCCTCCACCACACGTAGGTAGCATTTTGTGTACCTTCTCCCAACGCACCCTTCGTCCACGCACCCCTTCGTCCAATGTTTTTTTCGTCCCATCCACGTTCTACCCAAAGCGACGGAAGCGACGGAAGCGACGGAAGCGACGGAAGTGACGGAAACAACTACCACCAGGTTGTTGAACCAAAAGAAACACGCCCAAAACAGTGGGTGTGCCCAGGTTGTTCGCGCATACACACACACCAAACTGATTACATGAACTGCAAAGCAAAACATCCTGACAAAATGATACACATACACGTCAAGAAAAGAAAATGGGGCAATCACTCAAAGAAGAAGAAGACAAAGAAGAAAAGAAAACAGGACATTACCATCAGATGTTAGTCAAGGTAAATAAAATGTATGCACAATAACTGGAAACGAAGCCGGGAACCGAAGCCGCCGACATCGAAGGCGTCAAAGGCAACGAAAGCAACAAATGAGACAACCTAACAGCCGCTACCGAAGGTATTAAATGTACTCATGACGACAAATTCTCTTGACCCGTCACCAAGACCATCTTCAAATAATTCCAACGATGACATCGGAACTACTGGAACGACAGGAACGCCAGGAACGACAGGAACGACAGAAGCGATCGGGACGAGCTCATGCACCGAATTTACCTGCATCGAATGCGTTGAATGCACAAAAGGATTATCATCATCAATCATCATGAAACAAGTCCAATGGAGGAAACCACATGACTATGTTTACCACTTAAACGTGCACAATGTTGATGCCAACTGTCTCAAAGCTATCCTTGACTACGACTTAGAAGATGAGAATCACGCGAACGTCCTTGTAAAGCATTGTGTTGTTAAGAACGTACAATCACACAAAACGAATGTCCAAACATTGTTAAACGGATTTATCATTTTGCCACCAGTGCATCGGTACACGCCCAGTCACACAATCAATGGAAAAACCATTGGATGATTTTGCCTAAAAAACCGTATCCATACAAAAGAACGAACAAAATTACAATTTATTAATTATTTATACATACAAATAAATGTATTTCAACACAATACAATTATTTTTTTAACTAGTACATACATTGTATTTGCTCCTTCCTTCGGTCCATTGTCCTCCGGTCCACCGTCCGTCCTCTGTTTCCATACATCCATCTACACCATACATGTACACGATTGATGTGTCGGGAAAAACATTACATATCTTATACTCATGTAAACCACGAAACGGTGTGCGCCAATAACTTCCAGAACTCCGTAATTCTCATCGCTTTGTCTGACAAAGACCTACCATTGGAAATATTTTGTTCAAAAACATTTGCGTTGGTGGATGGATTCCAGAACACAACAAATGTTTTTGAACAATGTAACGAGCATTGTGTGTTGATCGAAATCGATTTTCGCAGAGTGGACGACGTCGACGGGGACGACCACCGCACCTAACAAGTAAAGGGACTGTGCTTGTAGACTGTAGACACAATTGGTTTCCATTTACCATCAACCCGAGAACATAATGGTAGTTCTGCCTGTCTTAAAAAATTAATTATTGCTGGTTTACCGACTGACACAACGCTTGTGACAGAAAGAATGCACACAAACTTGTCAAGAGCAGTGGCGTAAGAATGGTGCATCTCATGAGCGATGGCGTAAGAAGCAAGCATTTCGGGTGATATTATTGTGGACACCACAACAACATGTGTTCCTTTTGTCATCACACCAACAACGGTAGCAAAAAATGTACCTTCTTGACCTGGTATTTTCGCAATGATTGGAATCGATGCGGCTCCGACGTGCAATATTAGATTTTTTCCACCGAGCACAATCGTTCCCGGAAGCCGGATTGTTTTACCGTCAATAGAAGCCACCTGGGCTTCCAATGAGTTCATGATTTCTCTTGCGTTGAAGTCTTGAATAATCCTGGAAGTTCCAAGGGTCTTCAAATGTAAAACTGCCCCCTAAACTTTCATTGTAAAATCTATTAGGTGCAAAGAAACAGTAAGAAATAATACAGAGACATTATTTTTCTGGACAAGAATGACTGTACGTCCGATGCTAAGTACAACCTACGTCAAGTTAAAAGGTATTTAGCTGAATTTAGCTGTTGAAGATGGCAATATGGGGGGTTTGAACCGCCGGCGTAAACGTATTATAGGCCTTGAAACCAAGGAGGAATTCAGTTTAATACGTTTTTATTCATCTGCCCCATTTTGCCATCAACGACAAATCACAAATCAACTGCTTTTTTTCACAGTCGTTGGATCAGGATCCACTCACCACCACCACTACCACCAACACCGTAAGTAGCCTCCCTCTCTCCCCACCATTGTTGCATTTTCACCCTGGATTGAGATGGATTCCTCATCAATGAGTTCATGATTTATTTGTTCGAAGCGATACAATCGTTCAAAGATTTTATCCATTGGAAAGGTCTTGCAATCTTCTCCTTCCTGACATCACCACCTGACTTGTTTTGTTGTTTTTCCATTTGCAGCATGTCGTCCGAACCAAATTCACATATTGCGTACCACAATCGTCGCCTCCAGCACATGCATGGTAAAGCATCAGAGGGTGGGTTATGCGTGGTTCAATGCTCGACGGGTCATAGACCAGCTATTTGGAAACACTACACCGCAGAAATTATTTACGTACCCGCAAAACCATCGGCAAAATATACAGTAGAATTTGTTGGAGAAGCGGGAGCCACGGCCAAAATCTTTGCTTTGAGTGGTATGGAACCGTACAAGAAGACAGGCATCGTTGAATTTCTCACCGACGATGAAGAAGAGGCAGAAGAGGCAGAAGAGGAGGAGGAAGAAGAGGAGGAGGAGGAAGAGGAGGATGAAGAAGAGGAGGAGGAAGAAGGAAAATCAGTTGGTATTTATTATGAGAATGTCATCTACAGAGCCCCTTACAGAGGTAAAAAGTTAAACGTCAAGGTTGTAGGAAATGACTCCGAAGGTTATTTGGTCCGTAAATGCAAAGCAGATGGAACATTATTTAATCTTAAAGGATGGTACGTCAGAGAAAATCAAATTAAAAAAAAATAGGTTGAATACATGAATACCTTCGTTGGCTGAACCTAACGCCCTTTGCCTTCCCAACACAATACAGCACAATACCGCTTCGCTTGACAACGTGGTCGACAATTAAGAAAAGGCACATTCACACATGTAGAAAATAAATATATTTAAATATTGAGATTTAAATATTGAGAAAAAAGTATTACGTATTACAGTATGTATGGTCGTAATAATTACGTGTATGTATGTGAAGGTCAGGATTAACTGGTGGCCACAGTGACGACTAATTTCTCCGCCAGAGAGACCTGGGGATTTTGAGTGGGACAACCCCTTAAGTACTTAATAAATTTAGTCGTCACTATGGCCACCAGTTAATCCTGACCTTCATGTATGTCATGTATTATTATTTGTACATTGTACTTTGTAAAGTCTACCAAGTAAAGCCACTCGCAAATTAGACTGTCAAATCAACGACATTTGCCGTTTGCGCCGCTACACAGTAAAAGCAATGGTTGTACATGCTTTGCGTTGGGTTGCCAACGAGAGCAACAGTCGTTTGGCAAGATGAACAGGTGATTGCAACATGTTTGTTTACATTCCACCCCTGCTGCTGATCGTCAGGTTGGTCCGGAGAGTGGCAGACCAGAACCGTCCAATTTTGGTTTGCGGCATCAGTCAAAACGGGTGGCGGTGGAGGCTTGTCAAAAAGCGTCCAGTCACTGCGAGCATTGCAGGCAGCAATCCATTCGTTCAGGCTTGTTTGAAAATGCTGCAGTACATTTTGACAACCCAACCAAAGAGATTTCGTGTCTGGAAAGTCAAGGATGGGGTGTTGTTGACTGAACGGTTCCAAATCAATTCCAACCGATTGAAGTTCGGCGTTGAGTGACGGGTAGCCACCATCACACCACTTCGCTGGAGAGTCGGAAGCGCTGCGCTTCTTTGGGGGTAAACCGTTGCTACTGTTGGACCGCTTCATGGTGTTTTGTGGTGGTGTAAGAACAACCAAAAAGTTCTCGGCCCCTCGTGGCAAAGAAAAGAGCACCCTTTAGCACAAAGAAATAAGAACACAAAGAAATAAGAACAAACAACCCAGAGTCAACAGATTAGTGGAACTAGTGGCATAGATGCACAACGATTGAACATTTTTGAAGCAGGGTGTTGTTAATTTTGTTTCAATTGGAACACTTCACCTGTTAATTTTGTTTATGGGGAGCAGGTGAAGTGTTCCAATTGATCCAATGAAACTTTTAAATTTCGAGATACAGGGAACGAGTCAATGTAATACATTGGGAGGGGGGGG
>Ga0209533_1005175_pt1 | contig 11174 bp, 10 predicted proteins | sample COG_04_FD_184748 | JGI IMG/M metagenome (GOLD analysis project Ga0209533, IMG submission 184748) | Pelagic Microbial community sample from North Sea - COGITO 998_met_04 (SPAdes) (version 2) | ecosystem: Environmental > Aquatic > Marine > Neritic zone/Coastal water | place: Helgoland, sampling... | reverse complement strand
TTCTAAGTTCTATTCTCTTGAACTTATAAAAACACCTCTTATTCAAAACCTTGTTATTAATTTAGAGTATCCCAGATATATTAAAAAAAAAGACAAAAAGGTTGAAAACACTGGAAACCTTTTGGTTCCTGAGGGAACAAAAATAAGATGGGATGTAACTGCGTACCAATCTGATAGCATTTCCTTTACAGAAAACAAAAGAAGAGATAACTTTCTTGAAACTGCAGAAAATAACTTTACATACAAGAAGACAGTGCTAAAAAACACGGAGTATACTATTAGTTCTTCTAACAGCCAATTACAAGATTTTGAAAAACTTTCTTACAGCCTAAGAGTTATTGTAGACGAGTTTCCGATAATAATTGTAAAATCTAATATAGATAGTGTTAACGTTGAAAATGCATTGTTTGTTGGTCAGATTTCAGATGATTATGGAATAAACACATTAAAAGTCATTTATTATAATCAAGACACCCCTACTCAAAAAAAGAGCTTTTTATTGGATATTGCTAAAGCCACTACACAAACCTTTTTTTATGAATTCCCCAAAGAAATAATACTTGAAAAAGGAGTTGATTATGAGCTTTATTTTCAGGTTTCAGACAATGATGCAATTCACGGTAATAAAAAAACCAATAGCAAGAAATTTAAATATAGGAAGCAAACTAACGAGGAGTTTAATCAAGAGCAATTAAAAGATCAAAAAGAGACAATTCAAAATCTTGAAAATGCTATTCTAAATCAAGAACAACAGAAGGAAATACTTCAAAAAATACAGCAAGAACTTCAGAATAAAAAAGACCTTAACTGGAGTGATAAGAAAAAAGTTGATGAGTTTCTGCGCAGACAAAAACAGTATGAACAAATGATGGAGCGGCAAACAGAAAACCTTCAGCAATCTTTGGAGCAAAAAACAGAAGAAACAGAATCATTACAAAACAAGAAAAAACAACTTAAGAAACGAATAGAGGAACTTTTAACCTTAAACAAACAAAAGAAATTGCTAGATGAGCTCCAAAAAATGGCGGATAAACTTAATAAAGAGGAGTTGGTTAAAAAAGCAAAACAGTTAGCGCAACAAAACAAACAACAAGAACGAAGCTTAGAAAGAATATTAGAATTAACGAAGCGTTTTTATGTAGAAGAAAAAACATTGCAAATAGCCAACAAACTTGAGGAGTTATCTAAAAAACAAGACACCCTAGACAACAGCAATAAAAACGCATTAGAAGAACAAGAAAAGATCGGGAATGAGTTTCATGAAATTTCAAAAGAATTAGAGGAGTTGTCCAAGGATAATGAAAAATTAAAAGAACCTATGGACATACCTCAACAGCAAGAGGAATCAGAAGAAATAAAACAGGTGTTATCTAAATCTGAAGAAGACTTACAGAATAACCAAAAAAAAGAAGCTCAGAAGTCACAAAAAAAAGCATCAAAAAAAATGCAACAAATGAGTCAGAAAATGCAACAAGCAATATCTGACATACAAGATAACTCTATCGATGAAAATATAGATGATTTAAGGAAGATATTAGAAAACCTTATTACTTTTTCTTTCAAACAAGAAGATTTACTTGTTAAGTTTGATGAGATTTCTGTAAGACATCCAGATTTTGGAAAAGAATTAAAAAACCAAAATGAATTAAAAACTTATTTTGAACATATTGATGATAGTTTATTTGTTTTATCTATGAGACTTCCCGTATTATCTTCAAAAATTCAAACAGAACTATCTAATACCCATTATAATTTAGATGCTTCACTAGAAAACTTATCAGAAAACAGATTTGACGTTGCTGGCTCTAACCAACAGTATGTAATGACTGCTGTAAATAATTTAGCTGACTTATTAAGTAGCCTTTTAAATGATATGCAAAATAATATGGGTGCTTCTGGGAAAAAAGGAAAAGGAAACTCTTTTAGTTTGCCTACTTTAATAGAAAAACAAAAAGGTCTTTCAGAACAGTTAAAAAAAGGATTGAAAAAAAAGAACGGCGAAAAAGACGGCGAAAAAGGAAAAAAAGAAGGAGAGAAGGGTGGTAATAAATTTGGTGAAGAACAATTAAACGGAGAGTTATTTAAAATATACCAACAACAAAACATATTGAGAGGGCAGCTCAAAGAAGCCCTAAATCAAGGGAGTGAAAATAACGATAAAGTTAAAAAGGTTTTAAAAACCATGGAGCAGCTAGAAAATGATATTCTAGAAAAAGGATTTCATCAAGAAATAATCCAAAGAATGCAACAATTAGAATACGAATTATTAAAATTGGACAAAGCAGCTTTTGAGCAAGGAAAAGATAAAAAAAGAAAATCAAATACGAACTCTGCTGCTTATCAAAATAAACAATTAAAAGAACTTCAATTTAAAAAGCAGTTTTATAATCAAATGGAGATATTAAATAGACAATCATTACCTTTGCATCAAGATTTTGAAAAGAAGGTGCAAAAGTATTTTTCTAAAAAAATTAAAGAGTGATTACATTTAATTCCGAAACCACATTTAACTTACAAAACGAAGCTAATACTACCACATGGATCGAGTCTGTCGTTGTATCCGAAGGCTTTGTTATTGGAGAAATTAATTATATTTTTTGTGATGATTTATATCTCAATCATATCAACAAAGAGTTCCTTAAACACGATTTTTTTACAGATATTATAAGTTTTGATTATTCTCTTGGTAAGCAGATTAACGGAGACATTTATATATCTATTGAGCGTGTTTTAGATAATGCAGAACAATATAACGTTACATTTGAAAATGAGCTTCGAAGAGTTATGATTCATGGTGTGTTGCATTATATGGGTTATAAAGACAAAACAACAGAAGAAAAAAAGGTAATGAGACTTAAAGAAAACACCAGTATTGATTTGTTAAACACCTATAAATCAGGTTTTTAAGTATTGTTCCACGTGAAACAACTATGAGTTTATTTGACACAACATACGATGTAATTGTAATAGGTGGGGGTCATGCCGGAAGCGAGGCCGCAGCTGCCAGTGCAAATATGGGCGCCTCAACACTACTTATTACAATGAATCTTCAGAATATTGCACAAATGAGTTGCAATCCTGCCATGGGTGGTATCGCTAAGGGCCAAATTATTAGAGAAATAGACGCCTTAGGGGGCTATAGCGGTATTATTACAGACAAAACAGCTATTCAGTTTAAGATGCTTAATAAATCTAAAGGGCCTGCTATGTGGAGCCCAAGAGCTCAATCTGACAGAATGATGTTTGCAGAAACCTGGAGAAACATGTTAGAAAATACAGAAAAGCTAGATTTTTACCAAGATTCTGTTAATGGACTTCTTTTTGAAGGCTCAAAAATATCTGGAGTAAAAACCGTTTTAGGTTTAGAGATTAAGGCAAAGACAGTTATTGTTACTGCTGGCACATTTCTAAATGGCCTCATTCATATTGGTGAGAAAACTTTTGGGGGCGGAAGAGCTGGCGAAGGATCATCTACAGGAATTACCGAAGATTTAGTTTTAAAAGGTTTTGAGTCTGGACGAATGAAAACAGGTACTCCACCAAGGGTAGATGGAAGATCACTGGACTACTCCAAAATGGAAGAACAACCAGGGGATGTCAAAACAGAAACATTTTCATATTTAGACACAAAACCCTTAGTTAAGCAACGTTCTTGCTATCTAACCCACACAAACTCAAAAGTTCATGATATATTAAGAGAGGGTTTTGACAGATCACCAATGTTTAACGGAAGAATTCAATCTATAGGACCAAGGTATTGCCCTTCTATAGAAGATAAAATTGATAGATTTGCCACCAAAGACAGGCATCAGGTTTTTGTAGAACCTGAAGGTTGGACTACTGTTGAAATTTACGTTAATGGCTTTTCAACCTCTATGCCAGAAGACATACAAGACAAAGCCATAAGACATATACCAGGGTTTGAAAATGTTAAGTTTTTTAGATATGGTTATGCAATAGAGTATGACTATTTTCCACCAACCCAATTAAAACATTCATTAGAAACAAAATTAGTTGAAAACCTTTTCTTTGCTGGTCAGATTAACGGTACCACTGGTTATGAAGAAGCAGCTGCACAAGGTTTAATGGCTGGTGTAAATGCAGCACACAAAACACAAGGCAAAGAACCTTTTATACTTAAAAGGAGCGAGGCATATATAGGTGTTTTAATTGATGACTTGATTACTAAGGGTACAGATGAACCATACAGGATGTTTACCTCTAGGGCAGAATACCGAACGCTTCTAAGACAAGATAATGCAGACTTAAGATTGACTCCGTTAGGATATGAAATAGGATTGGCATCTGAAGAGCGCTTAAATAAGGTAAATTTAAAAAGGATTAAAACCGCCAAGTTGATTAAGTTCTTAGAGGAAACTAGTGTTACCAAAGAACAGATTAATCCAATATTAGCACGTAAAGACCTGTCACTAATTCATCAATCTGTTAAACTCTATAAGATTGCGGCAAGACCTCAACTTTCTTTATCAGACTTTAAAGAGCTAGAACCGCTTCAAGCTTTTTTTGTTTTAGAGGAAATAGACAAAACAATTTTAGAACAAGTTGAAATACACCTTAAGTATTCTGGATATATTGATAAAGAACGCGCTAATGCAGATAAGTTAAATAGGTTAGAGAATGTTGTTATACCACAAACATTTAATTATAACAAAGTAAACTCTTTATCTCATGAGGCTAAAGAAAAATTAAGCAAAATACAACCAGTAACCATATCTCAAGCCAGCAGAATAAGTGGTGTATCACCAAGTGACATTTCTGTATTATTGGTTTATATGGGTCGTTAACAGAAGAGATTATTAATGTTCCACATGGAACATCACTTAAGAAAGAATGAAAGAAAAAGAACTTCATAATGGGTCTGTTCCTTTTTTAAACTGTAGAGATCACTTAGTTTCAGGGGAAATGTATGAGGTTATGATAAACGATAAGCTAGACATGTTGGTTACATCGCCAATTCCTCCAAGTTTAGATGAATATTATGATTCTAAAGAATATCAATCTCATAACAAATCAAAAAATGCACTATTAGATAAATTATACAATAGTGTTAAGAAAAGATCTTTCAAAACAAAAACATCTTTATTTCATAAAGAAAATATTAAACTAACTATTCTAGACGTTGGTGCTGGTACAGGAGATTTTCTTTTATGTTGTAAAAACTTAGGACATGAAACTTCTGGCACTGAGCCAATGTTAAAAGCAAGAACAAAAGCCCAAGAAAAAGGAGTAATACTATCGGAAGATTTAAATAGTCTTGCAGGCAAAAAGTTTGATGTCATAACATTGTGGCACGTATTAGAGCATGTGCCAAACCTCTATGAAATCATAGATCAGTTAAAAAGTTTGCTTAGTGAAAACGGACAGTTGTTTGTTGCTGTACCAAATTTTAAAAGTTATGACGCCACTTATTATAAAGAGTTTTGGGCCGCTTATGATGTTCCAAGACATCTTTGGCACTTTTCTCAAAAAACAATTCAAACACTATTTGAGGCGGTTAATCTAAAAGTAGTAAAAACGCATCCAATGAAATATGATTCTTTTTATGTGTCACTTTTAAGTGAAAAGAATAAAAAAGGAACATATAATTATGTGAAGGCCTTTTTTGTCGGATTAAGGTCAAATATGAAAGCTTTAAAATCAAAAGAGTACTCTTCTCTTATTTATGAGCTAAAACATACAAAAAAAGCTTTTTAAGCACAGCCAATCATCTTTTTTTTAACAATAAGCGAGTTGGTATAAAAAAACAAACAGCAAGCTTAGAAGCCTTCTTCAGGAGCCAAAAAATCATAAGAAACAGTTATGATATTGTTTTCTTCTATAAGAAATAACTATTATTGATGAAGAGTCATAATTCCTAAGATGGTAACAATGAAGTAGACAGCTAAAGTCATAGCACCTTGATAATCTTTAGCTAGGCGTTGACCAATTAAAAGAAAAATTAAAGTGACAGCAGATAGCTGAAGGCCAAGCAAAGCAAAATAAGAAAACCCTTTCAAGAAAATTTCATACGTACCAATTATCATAAACAAACTTGCGGCAAGTTCTGTGATGACAATAACTCCTAACAGAAAAGGAACCAAATTTTTTAATGGAGAGTCTTTAAAATGACCTTTAATAAAAGAAATATTTCCTTTCCAATCTGTAATTTTATCAATTCCAGATTGTAAAAAAGTAACAATTAAAAAAACTAAAATTAAAAGTTCTGCTGAGTTTTCTGATAGTACTTTCATATGTTTTGTAATTAGGGTGCAAATTTATAAAAAAGGATCATCTTCTGTCTGCTATTATCTTATTTTATTCTAATATGTTTCGCAATCTTTTGAAAATCAGATAAATAGAGTTTTTATTACTAGCCTATATATAGCCCAAAATTAAATATTTTAAAAGTATAAATTTGTTGCTTGGTAAGCAGGTCTTTATAACTTTCAAGAGCGTTAACTTCTATTGTTTTCTTTGATGATTGTTTATAAAAAGATACGTTAGCTAAATTTCTCTAAGACTTTATCAACAATTGTTTGTGCTAATTTCACATTACTCTCAAGAGTCCAACCCGCAACATGTGGCGATAGTATGGTGTTATCTGATGTAATTAAATAGTCAAACTCTGCCGGAAAATGATGGCTAGTAAATAGGTTTTCGAAAGATGATTTTTCATATTCTAAAACATCTAATGCGGCCCCTAAAATTTTTCCAGATTTTAAAGCCATAACAAGGTCTTTTGTGACGATATTTTTTCCTCTAGCAGTATTAATTAACCAAAACGGTCTATTAAAATTGTTGATAAAAGCACCATCAATCATGCCGTGGGTAAGTTTGGTTTCAGGAACATGTAAACTTAAGATATCTGATTTTTTTTGAAGCTCCTCTAGGCTAACTTGTGTTGCATTTTCATCTCCTATATTAGGTCTAATATCACAACACAAAACAGTTACATCAAAACCACGAAGTTTTTTTGCAAAAGCCTTTCCCATATTTCCATAACCAATTAAACCAAAGGTTTTTCCATCTACTTCTATGCCCCTATTTTCTTCTCTCAACCACAAACCTTTTCTAACCTCTTTGTCTGCTTTATTAAGTTTGTTAAAAAGAGATAGTAACATTCCTAAGGCATGCTCACTAACTGCATTTCTATTTCCCTCAGGAGCTGCAATAAGCTCAACACCTTTAGAGGATGCGTAATCACAATCTATATTTTCTAGCCCAGCTCCAACTCTACCAATAAATTTAAGGTTAGTTGCTTTATCTAAAAAAGATTGATCTATAGAAAACCGACTTCTAATAATGATGCCGTCATAGTTGTGAATCTTCTTTTCAATCTCAGCTTTTGAAGAGGTGTAGTCTTGGTGGTTTTCAAAACCAGCAGCAGAAAGCTGTTTAAGTAAAATAGAATGATTTGTATCTAAATGAATGATTTTCAAAACCTTAATATTGTTCTTTTTCGCTTGGAAAATCTTTACTTTTTACATCAGAAATATAGCTTTCAAAAGCAGTTGTCATTTCTGAGTACAAATCTAAGTACCTTCTTAGAAATCTAGGATGAAATTCATGAGTCATTCCTAACATATCGTGTGTTACTAGCACTTGCCCGTCTACACCACTACCAGCCCCAATTCCTATGACAGGAATAGAAATTGATTTCGCTACTTTTTCAGCTAAAGCAGCTGGAACTTTTTCTAAAACTAAAGCAAAACAACCCAGCCTTTCAAGCATTAAGGCGTCTTCTAGTAATTTTTCGGCTTCTTCTTCTTCTTTAGCCCTCACAGTGTAGGTGCCAAACTTGTAGATAGATTGTGGAGTTAAGCCTAAATGACCCATAACAGGAATACCTGCATTTAAAATACGTTTAATAGATTCTTTAATTTCTTTTCCTCCTTCAACTTTAATAGAATGACCACCACTTTCTTTCATAATTCTAATAGCAGAGCGAAGGGCTTCTTTAGGGTCTGATTGATAGCTCCCAAAAGGTAAATCTACGACAACCAGAGAACGCTCTACTGCTCTTACAACAGAGCTAGCGTGATAAATCATTTCATCTAAAGTAATAGGTAACGTTGTTTCGTGACCAGCCATTACATTAGATGCCGAATCTCCAACAAGGATGACATCAATTCCGGCGCCATCTACAATCTTAGCCATGGTATAGTCATATGCTGTTAACATAGATATTTTTTCACCGTTTGCTTTCATTTCTACCAGAGATTTGGAGTAATTCTTTTGTATTGCTTTTTAGCTACAGACATAATGTTATTAATTAAGGTTTTGTAAAAGTACTAAATATCAACAGATATGAATCTAGTTTAATTAGTAGATAAAAATACGGTAGGTTTTGAGGTAAAAAATTAAGAGTTTTGCCCCCCTCCCCATTTTTAATTGGTGAGGCTTACAGCCGAATACAGCAGTTAAAAAATAATGTATATTTGAGATTTAGAAACAATGAGCAGTCCTTCACCTATAACACATACATTAGACCCAGCTAAATGGATAGATAATTACTCTGATTATCTATTTAGGTATACTATTATTAGGATTAATGATCATGAGATTTCAAAAGACTTGGTTCAAGAAACCTTTTTTTCGGGGCTAAAATCAGCAAAAAACTTTGAAGGAAAAGCAACCGAAAGAACCTGGTTAATTTCTATTCTAAAAAGAAAAATCATAGATCATTACAGAAAAACAAATTCTAAAAAAGGACAAGCAGAGGTTCGAATGAATTTTTATAATGATGGTGAAAATGAAGGTGATTGGATAGAACAAAGAGTTCCACAATCTTGGGATAATGAAGTAGAAAAAAAACTAGAAAATACAGAGCTACAATACCAGATAGATTTGTGTATAGAGAAATTACCTAAAAAATATGCGATGGTTTTTAGAATGAAAACAATTCAAGAAATAGACACTGAGATAATTTGTAAGGAACTAGACATTAGCTCGTCAAATCTATGGGTGATTATTCATCGAGCAAGAATGCAGCTGAGAAAATGTTTAGAAGAAAATTGGTTTAATAATTAGAGAATGTTTAAAAAATTAAACATAACGTGTAATCAAGCAACGACTATCTGTGATAAAAGTCAGTATGGAAATGCGTCTTTTTTTGATAAAATAAAATTACAAATTCATTTTATTGGTTGCAAAATCTGTGCTATGTACTCAAAACAGAATGTACTATTAACGAAGTTGTACAAGATTAAAGCAACAAACATTAAAAGAAAACAAGATTCTTTATGCATGACTTATCAAGAAAAAGAAGTTTTAAGAAAAGAGTTTGAAAAACAAAATGTATAATATAGTATGAACTTTCTGCCTGAAAAAATAGATAATTATTCAGTATCTCATTCTCAAAAAGAGCCACAAATCTTACAACAGCTTACCAAAGAAACTTGGCAAAAAGTAGTAAACCCTAGAATGCTAAGTGGTGCTTTTCAAGGACGAGTACTCTCCATGATTTCCAAACTAATTCAACCAAAAAATATTTTAGAAATAGGTACATATACCGGGTATTCTGCTATTTGTATTGCAGAAGGCTTGCAAGAACACGCAAGTATAGATACCATCGATAAAAATGAAGAGCTAGCAGATTTACAAAACAAATATTTTGAAAAATCAGGATTCCGAAATAAAATTACTCAACATGTAGGGTTAGCATTAGAAATTATTCCTACTATAAACAAGAAGTTTGATTTGGTTTTTATTGATGCAGATAAATCTAATTACAGTAATTATTTTCATTTAATTATTGACAAAATGAACAAAGGAGGGGTTATTTTATCTGACAATGTTTTATGGAGTGGTAAGGTTGTAGAGAAATTAGACCCTAAAGATCAAGACACGAAAGCTCTTCTAGAATACAACATATTATTGAATACAGACAAAAGAATAGAAACGGTCTTGTTGCCAATAAGAGACGGCCTTACCATCAGTAGAGTTAAGTAATAGATGAAGATAAAAGGTTATGATTGTTGTACTTCTTTATTCTAAGCGAAACATTTCTAGGTAAAACTAAAAGTCTTTGCGTAAGTCTAAAGACTTCTTTTAATTGGCCCCGTCATTTTGTCCAGGCTTTCTTTTACATCATTAATTTCTTTTTTGATATCTTTTGTTAAATCGGTGTCTATTCCTTGGCCTTTTGCACTGTCATTAATTTCTTTTTTAATATCATTGGTAGCATCTTTTACTTGACGTATTCCTTTGCCGAGACCACGTGCAATCTCAGGAATTTTATCTGCACCAAAAACCATTACCACAATAAGAATGATAATAAAAATCTCTGGACCACCAATAAATAAAAAAGTTCCTAACATAAGACAACAAAGATAACAAAGATTGAATATAAAAAACAGAATAATTATAGAACTGTTATTGCAATTATTTTTTTATCAACATGCGCTTTATTTCATTCAATTTCATCAGGGCTTCAATAGGCGTTAAGGTGTCTAAATTGGTTGACAAAATTTCATCTCGTAAGTCTTCAAGCAAAGGATCATCTAATTGAAAAAAGCTCAGTTGCATATCATCTTGTTGCACCCCTTTTAATGTTTCTTTCACATCCTCACCTGTTTGTTTTTTCTCTAATTGTTTTAGTATTTTTGAAGCTCTGTGAATTACTTGATTAGGCATTCCTGCCAACTTTGCTACATGAATTCCAAAACTATGATTGCTTCCTCCAGCAACTAATTTACGTAAGAAAATAATGGTATCCTTGAGTTCTTTTACAGACACATTAAAATTTTTGATACGCTCAAAAGAGGTGGTCATTTCGTTTAATTCATGATAATGCGTTGCAAATAATGTCTTTGCTTTAGAAGGATGTTCATGTAAATATTCTGCAATGGCCCAAGCAATAGAAATACCATCATATGTAGAAGTTCCTCTTCCAATTTCATCTAACAAAACCAAACTTCTTTCAGAAATATTGTTAAGAATTGAGGCTGTTTCATTCATTTCTACCATAAAAGTAGATTCGCCCATAGAAATATTATCGCTTGCTCCTACTCTAGTAAATATTTTATCAACCACACCAATTCTTGCGTTCTGTGCAGGAACATAGCTACCCATTTGCGCTAACAAAACAATGAGCGCTGTTTGTCTAAGAATGGCAGATTTACCAGACATATTTGGCCCAGTAATCATAATAATTTGTTGCTGATTTCTATTTA
>Ga0209533_1005173_pt1 | contig 11176 bp, 9 predicted proteins | sample COG_04_FD_184748 | JGI IMG/M metagenome (GOLD analysis project Ga0209533, IMG submission 184748) | Pelagic Microbial community sample from North Sea - COGITO 998_met_04 (SPAdes) (version 2) | ecosystem: Environmental > Aquatic > Marine > Neritic zone/Coastal water | place: Helgoland, sampling... | reverse complement strand
TATTCCAGAAACATTTACAATACAAATAATAAATTTTTTGAAAAAAATTAATAAATTAAATATAAATACTGTAAAAAAATATAATTTATTATTAACTTGTTATAAAGAAACAAATGATAAAGAAAAAGAAAATAAAAAAAAATATAGTAAAACTAAATATAGTAAAAATAGTAAAGAGCAATTACAATCTTATAATTTATCCAATACTTATAAATTATCAAATAAATTATTTGATTGTAGTTTAATATTTAATAAAGATTTTAAGAATAATGTATTAGTTCCTAGGTATAAAAAATGGATACAAATTAATAATTTTGAATAAAATAAAAAACTATTTAAAATTAATACTATTTAATAGTTTTAATATTTATTATAAATATTATCCATAAATTTAATACTAGTTAAATAAATTAAATAAATTAATAATAATATTAATATAATAATTACAATAGGGTATATTTTAGTCATTAATGAATTTTGTTGTTTATAACCATCAACAATTTCAAGATTTAATTTAAGTTTTTCATCAAGTGTTTCATATTTATTTTGTTTATTTGAAATGTAAGCAACATCTTCATTTATTTTTTCATAATTATTTTGTTGTCTTCCCATAATAAGATTATTTTGTTCTATTCTTTCTTTTGTTTCATTAATTGCGGTTTTAATTTTTAATAAATAATTATTATAATCACTAGTTGAGTCTTCAATGTTCTTAGTAATATCAATTAATAGAGTTTCTATCTTATTGACTTCTGTTTCTATCACGTTTAAATAATTAATTTTTTCTTGGACTATTTCTAAACTTATTGTATTAATTTTTGCTGTTGATAAATTAATACCTGATGTATTAGATAATTTTGATTTAATATATACTTCAATTTCTTCATAATTAGTTCTAATAATATTTTCTAATGCTAATAATTCTGTTTTCATATTTTCTAAAGCAATTTTATCATTATTTAAATTTTTAAGACTGGTTAATATATTTTCTTTTTTAACAATATAGTCAACACCATTATATTCTCCATATGTATTATTTATTTGCGTTTCTTTTTTAGCAATCATTAACCATTGTATACTTTCATTTTTTCCATATATAAGTTTTAATGGTTCATCTATACTTTCAAAATTTAAATAAAAACCAGTATAATGCATTGATTCAAATATAATTTTAGTATTAACTTTACTTACAATCCATGATGCCATTGAACCAATACTTGTTCCTGTAAAAGTTGCTCCCCATTCAGTATTTGCTATTAAATATTTACCATAAGGAGACATGATTGAATACACATTATTATTTAGAGGCACTAATGTAAAATAAAATTCATATTTATTTAATGTAGTATCATTAATATCTTTTGTAAAATACAAATCATTATTAGTATCACAAGCCATATAATCACCATTGTTTGTAACTAACATTACTGTATTAGTATTTTCATTTGATAATTTAGGAGTTAATTTTTTAGAGCGGGTATTATATAATGAAAAATTACGTTCCATACCAGTAGAAGGAGTTTTAAATTCTTTAGGTAAAATACCTGTAGTCGCATCTTTAAACGTAGCAACACAATCATCGTATTGTTCCGGTGTTAATAAACCTTCACTGTGCATTTTACTACACCAATTAATTGTTTTTGTTTTGACATCATAATAATTTGTAAAGTTTTCACGCGTTTTTTCAGTAGTCATTTTTTATATTTTTTAATACTATTATTTTAATAATATGTTTATTTTTTTTATTTGTTTTTGTTTTATATATATATATTATTTTTCTTTTTCTTTTTCTTTTATTTATGTTATTTAATATATAAATAGGTTATATTTTAATAATTAATTTAATATAAAAATAAAATAATTTTAATTAAAATAAATTTATATATTTATATTATTGTTTTAATGGTCTAGAATGTTTTAAAACCCAAATATTTAAAAAATCAAACATATCAATAGTGCTATATATATTATATTTTTTTGTTAATAAACTAAATATTGATTGATCATGACGATGTTCTTTAAAACCATTTTTATTTTTAATATTACTATTGTTATCATTTATAAAATGATAGTTACTTGATAATAAATACCAATTATTTACAAGTTCCCTAGTTTTTTTATTATTTAATATCATGATTGCTCCTGCTTGTCTTTGACGAGTGTTTAAATAATAATTAGTATTCATATCTAAATAATGTATTAAATCCATTTTATTCCACACATATTCTGTGCATAAAATTTTACAAAAACTTCCAATTATATAATCACTTTTAATTTTATCAAATAATTTTATAAACTTATCTTTATCAGAATGAAATATAATACTTGAATCAAAATATAATAATATATCATCTTCATTCATTTTTTCTAACTGTTTTTTAATAATATAACTTTTCCATAACCAATATCCATAACCTCTTTTATTATTTTCTATAAATTTACTATGATTATTCCAAAAACAATAATCTTTTTTTAAATCTTCTTCTGTTAATAATATAAGTTTATCAAAAACATTTAATTTATTTATTAAATCTATGCATCTTTCTGCTCTTTTTTTATATTCACCTGTTGTTCCAAATGTTAAAAATATTTTCATTTTTATATATAATTATATATAAATTAATAGTTTAAAACTTATATATATATATATATAAAAATGAATAATTATAAATATATTATTAGACATCCATATGATGATAGACTTTTTTCACAAATAATTAGGCATTTATTAAGTTTTTTTATTGCAAAAATAATGAATATTAAACATATTCACACACCTTATAAAAATAACAATATTAATATAAATTTTGAAAAAATATATAACATAAATAATTTAATAGATGACATAAGTATTAATTATGATATTAATAAATTAAAAAAAGAAAAACTTATATATTCCGCACCAGACGAAAACTTAGTTGGTTTAAATAGATCAAGTAAAATATATTTTGATATAAATGATATATTTTGTAATTCTCATATAGAATTAATGAAAAAAAGTTATAAATTAAATACATTAAATACATTAAATACATTAAATACATTAAATACATTAAATACATTAAATACAATAAATAATGATTATTCATCATCTAACATAAATATTTGTTTACATATTAGAAGGGGTGATATAGAAAAATATGGTATTAATTGTGGAAGATATACATCATTAAATTTTTTTATTAATAGTATTAAAAAAATACAACAATTATTAAATAATAAATGTATATTCCATATTTATTCTGATTCAGAAATAAAAATAGATATAAAAAATAATATTAATATAAAGTATTATATTAATAGTGATTTATTAACATCATTAAATGAAATGATTAGTTCAGATATTTTTATAATGTCTATTGGATCTAATTTTAGTCATTTTATAGGATTGCATACTTCAGCGCTTGTATTTTTAGATAAAGATAAATTAATACCTTGTTTTAATAACAATTATAATATATATTGGTCAAAATATAAAAAATTTATTAGTGATGAAGTCGAATTTGAGAAAAAAATAATAAACCGTTTTATACATTTAAGGGTTTAAATTATAACAATTTATAATAATTAATATAAAATTTATAATTATATAATTTATAATTTTACTTATAAATAATAGTTTTAAGACGACTTTCTGTAAAATAAGTTTGATTTCTATCTTTAATATGTAGATTAGCACACCATTGTTTTAAATATTTAATAATATAATATTGACTTTTTTTAGGAATATCATTTGAATAATCTTCAAATCTATTCCAAATTTTATTATATTGTGTTTTAATTATTTTAATATTTTCTTTTTCAATAGTATTTTCAACTTGTTTAAGTTGTCCATCAATTTTAATACGTTTATAACCATAAGGAATACGTCCAGGAATATATTTACCTTCATTTTTTAATCGATTAATAGTGCCTTTTATTTTTTCACTAGTATCATTACTATATTTTTCAGCAGTTTGTAATTCTTGTTGAATAGAACTTTTATTCATAGCACTAATACTTTTATTATAAATAATTTTATTATTTACAAAATGAACGTCAATATTTTTTTCTTGCATTGTATTAAGAAATTGTAAGCCACTAAATAAATGACGTGTTAATCTATCAGGTGAATAAATAAGTAAATTTGAATAATTTTCAATATGTTCTTTCCAAAATCCAATTTCACCATTTTTTAAATTTTTACCATTTCTACCACTAACACCATCATCAATATAAACACCTTGTAATATTAAATCTCTTTCTTTAGCATACTTTAAACATGCTGTCATTTGAGTATCAATACTAATACCATTAGGATTGCTACATCTAACATAAATACTCGCATATCCTTTCATATTATCTTGAGGAATACTTTTATTATGTTTATCCATAATTTGACCTGTTTCTAATGTATATTTATTTATATCTTTAGCTTCACGCTCTTGTTCCTCTCCATTAAGTGTCATTGTTCTATATGTTTCATTAGGATAATTAACAGCATCAAAATGTGCTTCATTATCATTATATGGTTCAATATATTTAATAACATTACTATTATCTTTAGAAGGTTTAAATGAAATATCTTTTTTAGGTTTAATAAGTTTATCTTGTTGATTTAAAGCAACATTTCCCATAATATTAGCAATAATATTATCATCATTATTACCAATAATATTACCAATACCACCAATACCATCAACAATACCACCACCAATAGGATTAACAATAGGATTAACAATAGGATTACCAATAGGATTACCAATAGGATTACCAATAGGATTACCAATAGGATTACCTTGGATAATAGGTTGTTGTTGCTGTTGTTGCAACATAATAAAAGGATTTTGACCAGCATTCATAAATTGAGGTTGTTGATATTGTTGTTGCTGAACCATAGGAACATGCATCATATTTTGAGGTTGATTCATAACCATAAAAGGATTTTGATGTATTTGTTGTTGATTAGCAGGCATCATCATTACTGGAATATAGTGTCCTTGATTATTAATAATAAATTGTTGTTGTGGCATACCTTGTTGTTGTTGCATACCTTGTTGTTGTGGCATACCTTGTTGTTGAAATATATTTTGTAAGTTATTATAATCAGGATTCATTTTATTAATTTAATGAATTAAGACAAACTTTATAGTTTAACTATACTATTAAATAATATAAATCAATTTTTTATTTATAAATAAATCAATTTTTAATAAATCATTTTTTTAAGTATAAAAATAAATTTTAAAAAATTAGTTAATTTAAATTAAACTATATTAAAATGAATGATATAATTGCGTCAGGAGCATTACAGGGACTAAAAACTTTATTTCAGAAAAAAACAGAGCATAATGTAATAATAGACCCATTTAGTTGTTTAATTAAGTTATCACTCTTACGTTTTCTTGATGCTGGAACAAAAATAAGTATTCATAATAATTGTCTTTATTTTAATTCACCAACGTATGTTCAAGGTATAATAAGATTTATGTATGGTGATAATAGAGAACATTTACATAATTTATATTTACCTATACAAAAAAGTGTTGAATGGTATTGGAATGATAAAAATAATGATATGACCTATATTTTCAATAATGCCGTAGTTGGTTTAAAAATGCTTAAAAATGCTTATAGTGAATATGCTACAATTCAACATACTCTAGATTACTATATTATTATATTAATGCAAAAAAATGCAACATTAATAGCAAAAATGGGAATAAAATCATTAGATATTGATACATTAACAAATGAGTTATTAAACGATAATGAAGTGAATAATACTATAGCAACAAATGATACTAATACAACAAGTAATAATACAAATACTTTTAATAAAAATAAACATAAAAATAAACAAAGAAATGAAACTAATGATTATAATCGTTTAGATACTATTAATACTAATACAATAGAAACTAAAGAAGAAATAAAAAAAGAAAATTATCAAGAACCTACAAAAGAAACGATTAATATTAATAAATTAAAAGACATACATAAATTTTTATATGGATTATGGAATGATCGTGAAATTAATATTGTAATCAATTTATATAAAGAATTAGAAAGTAAGCAACATACAGAAGAAAAAACAAATATCTATGATAACTTAATGAATTATTGCTCTATGAAAGAAACAAAATTAAATAAATATATAGAACAAATTAGTAGTGTTTTATAATCGGTTAATTTTATAAATTATTTTATGATTACATACTATATTTTAAAAGATATTTGTTATCTTTTTTCTAAAAAATGGATACTCTAGCAACACTATTAAATAAATCTCTTGAAAATATAAATAAATTAAATGATGAAATGAATAAATTAAAAGCATCACATATTGCTTTGATGAATAAATATAATGCTTCTTGTCAAACAATCTCTACATTAGAAAAAAAAATAAATACGATTGAAACTAGAATTGACCCATCAATAGCAATAGATAAAGTAGAATTAGAAAATGTAATGATTAAATTATGTAGAGAAAATTCTAATAATCTTGGTCCTAAAGGTCCTATTGGAGATAAAGGTCCTATGGGTGATACAGGACATACTGGACCAACAGGTATAATAGGTAAAAATGGAATGGCAGGTAATACTGGTCCAACTGGAAATAAAGGTGAAAAAGGAGAAAAAGGGGATAAAGGACTTATTGGTATTCAAGGAATTATTGGAGAACAAGGACCTATTGGAGAACAAGGTCCAACTGGTCCAACAGGAAATAAAGGACGTAATGGTGAAATGGGATTAACTGGTGATGAAGGACCAATTGGTAAGCAAGGACTAACTGGTGATAAAGGTGATAAAGGTGATAAAGGAGAAGAAGGTAATAGAGGACAAACAGGACACGATGGTAAGCAAGGAGGACAAGGACCACGCGGTATAGAAGGTGTAAGAGGTAAAACGGGCAAGACGGAATGTAATTGTAAGTGTAAGTAATAAAATTAAAAATAGAAAAAAAAGGAAAACTAATAAAAATTGTTTTTTATTATACAAAGATACAAATTATATCAGTCCTTTTTAAAAACGTGAAGATGGCTGATATATTTATAGACCCGAAGAAACAAGAAACGTTTGATACTTTTCACAGACAAAAAGTAATATATGCAGGTGGTGACTACAACAACCCGACAGTCATGTCTTTTTCGAACTTCAAAAATTCAGCGGGTGAGCCCATTGGAGATAAAGTTGCACAGATGATAGCAAACTTTTTGAAAGCCTATTGTTATGAAATTTATACCATAACTATTCTTTTGGATAACTGTGGGATTACAGATAAAGGTGTCGAAATTTTGTTTGGGGCATTATTTAATATATATAAAAATAAGCCTATTAAAATTACCATAGAGCGTATCTCTTTACAGAACAATCCTATTACCACAAAAGGTGTGGACTATATTATGTCCATACTGCAAAGTGGTGAAACATTTTATGAAGGGTGTAACAAAACACACTACTATAGTATCAAAAAGATTGACTTGTGTGGTATTCAAATGACGACCGCCGATAATGAGAAATATCATCCCATATTGTACGATTATTATATCAATCGTGCTAAACGTGAACATGGAGAGGAATTATGGACTGGGTGGGCACACCTCCCAAAAGCACACATTATGGAAGAAATTACCCCGGAAATCATTATGACGGGCATTTGTATTGATTGGCAAATGCGTTCAATTCATTAAAATTTCAAAAACGTCAAAAATTATATTTTTTTTAGATTTATTATTTAGGTTCTATTTATATTATTTATGTTCTATTTATATTATTTATTTATGTTATTAATTTATCGCTCATTTCTAACATAAATTAAATTAAGAAAATTAGTTCTAAATAGATGAACCATAACCAGGAGTAAGAAGACTTGAATTTAATGGAGTATAATAATTAGCAACACATTGAGCCCCATTGCCTTCTTTACACGTAGGTGGTGTTTTATAAAGCCAGTTTGCTAATCCTTCTTGGTTATTTGGGTATGTAGTTGAAGGCATAGTATAAAATTGACGGCGACCACTATTGTGATTGTATATATCACTTATATCTTTAATACAATATTTATTGTATTCATCTTCTATTTTTTCTTGATTTTTAGGGTTAATAGGATCACACGAATGGTCTTTTGTTCTACTATCATAAACTAAAGCATTCATAAATGGATTGTTGGTTGATGGTTTAGAACAGGTTTTAATATTTAATACATTTTGAAAATCTTCTCCTGACATAGTGTTTAAATCTAAACCTTCTTTACGTAAATCTTCATTACTTAAACCTAATGTTTTTTGTAATTTTTTTAATTCTTCTTTTGTAAAATTAATATTTGAATTAGTATTTGTATTATTGTTTAACTTATTATTAACATTATTATTATTATTTTTTAAATGACTTAATCCAGAATGAGGACCTTTTTGTGCTAATGTATTTTCAACGTGTTCTAAACGGAAAATATATAATAAATAAGTCATTAACATTGTAATTATAGGTATATATAAATACAAATAATTAGAATAAAAAAGACCTAATATAAGACCTAAATAGATACTTAAACGAACAAGGGAATTGATTTTTTCAGGATAAGTCATTGTTTGTTCTGGGAATATCTTTAAAGCATAATCTAAATTAAAAATTGTATTTGGTAAATCTTGGAACCAATAATTTTCGTGTATAACACTTTCGTGTTTATAATTTACATTTTTATTACTCATTTTTGTTAATTATTAATATAAAATTATACAGTTATAAAGTTATAAAGTTATAAAATTATTAATTTATTATATAAATTTAAATCACTATTAATAAGTATTTAGATTTTTTATTATTTATTAATTCTATATTAAATATATATTTATTTTCATAATATAATTAGTTTTATACTATATTTAGTTTATAATAATATTTAGTTTATAATAATATTTAGTTTATAATAATATTTAGTTTTATAAATAAAAATCTATTTACTATGGATTTAATAACTTTAACATTAAATAAAAATCATTTATGGACTGGATTATCATTTGTAGGATTAGGAACATTTACATATTTAACAAATCGTTATTTAACAAATACTAAAGAAACATCGAACCAAACTTATTATAAACCTTGTGAAGTAATTAAAGGAACACCAAATTTAACTATTTTAAATAATACTAATAATAACAATACTAATACTACTAATAATATTACTTACATATTTTGGAATGGTGATATGAATTCAACTTATATTTTATTAGATTTATTATTACAAGATACTATAATACAACCTTTATATATTGAAAGATATACAATTATTAAAGCATTAGAGAAAGATACTCTGGATACTATTATGAAAAATGAAAATAAAAATAATAATAATAATAAAAATAATACTAATGGTATTCAAAGTAATAGTAATAAAAAATATGAATCTTATTTAAAAAATATTGTATTATTAAAAAAAACACAAGATTATGAATTAAAACAACTTGAAGTTTTAAGATTAATGATAGTAAGTAAATATCCTGAATTTAGAAATAATTTTTTACCAACAACTTATATTACATCTATTGCTAAAGATTTGGAAATGACATCACATTTTTTTAATATAATAAAAGAAATTAAACCATTGTATTGTGATGGTATTGATTTTATAGAACAGATATTGAGATATATAAAGTATTCTGGATACATTAAAAATAGGAATGAAAATAATAAAAATGAAAATAATGAAAATAATAATATAAATAATAATGTTTCTAGAATAGTATTAGGTTGTAATAAAGATTATAAAAATTATGATTTAGTATTAAAATTAAATACTAAAAATACAAATAATATATTATTCCTGGATATACCATTAAAAGAAATTGATAATATTATATTAAAACAGAGATGTAATAGTTTTTTTTCTAATGATATTATGATGTATTTTTTAAGTAAGTAAATAAATTATTTTATTCTAAAACAATAACACCTGCTCTCATACTCATATAACCTTTAAAAGTAACTGGGTGAAATCTAACATATCTTGCTCGTATTGGTGAATTAAATGTTGCTCTTACTGCTTCGTTTTTATTTGTAGTATTAATAGGATCTTTTGTTGTAGTTCCTGTAAAAATTTGAGCGCTACCTATATTTTGTGTTGTTCCTGTTCCTGTAATAAAGTTATAATTTACACCATCTGTTGAAACCGATACTTTATATGTTGTTACCCATTCAAAATGACGAGCACTTCCTTGTATAACTGTTCCTTTTACATATTTAATAGAACTTAAATCTATAGTCATATGTGCTTCATCTGGATTTTGAATTGCTGGTGTCCAAGATTGGTTGGAATATAACTTAGAGAATTCGTAACTAGAGTCGTAGAACGAAGAATATGTGCGATTATCGTTAGAAGGATTTTCTAATCTCTCGGTCATATTAGCAAAATTTATTGTTGTAGTTGGTGCTCCGGTGGTAGTAGTAGCCATAGTAGTAGTTGGTGCTTTGGTAGTAGTAGTAGCCATAGTAGTAGTTGGTGCTTTGGTGGTAGTAGTAGCCATAGTAGTAGTTGGTGCTTTGGTGGTAGTAGTATTACCCATAGTTGTAGTAGTATTACCCATAGTAGTAGTTGGTGCTTTGGTGGTAGTAGTAGCCATAGTAGTAGTTGGTCTAGTTGTAGTGGTATTACCCATAGTAGTCATTGGTCTAGTAGTAGTAGTATTACCCATAGTAGTCATTGGTCTAGTAGTAGTAGTATTACCCATAGTAGTCATTGGTCTAGTTGTAGTAGTATTACCCATAGTAGTCATTGGTCTAGTAGTAGTTGTTGCTCCTAAACCATAATTCATGTCTTCAGGTAATTCATTATCATTACCATTTTTATTATAATATAAATAAGGTGAATACACATTAGAAGTTCCTGAAAAATTTTTTTGATATATATTAGTTGAAGGATTTTTCATTTCTGAATCAAAGTTCATTCCTTTTTCTGACATATAATTTTTATCAGAATAAAGTTTCATTAAATCAACACCACTATTTAAAAGAGAAACAATAGTTTCAGATGATAAATTAGGTAATAATTGTGTAATATCATTTATAACAGGTTGAGTAGTATAAGGTATTGAACCTGTGGTAGTAGGATTTGAATATCCAGAGGGGGTAGGATTTGAATATCCAGAGGGGGTAGGATTTGAATATCCAGAGGGGGTAGGATTTGAATATCCAGAGG
>Ga0209533_1005172_pt1 | contig 11177 bp, 15 predicted proteins | sample COG_04_FD_184748 | JGI IMG/M metagenome (GOLD analysis project Ga0209533, IMG submission 184748) | Pelagic Microbial community sample from North Sea - COGITO 998_met_04 (SPAdes) (version 2) | ecosystem: Environmental > Aquatic > Marine > Neritic zone/Coastal water | place: Helgoland, sampling... | reverse complement strand
TAAAGATTCCATTACGCAACAAGTCGCTAAAGAGTTGAATATCGAAAATGCTAAAGGTGGTTTACTACCAGAAGATAAATTAAACGAAGTTGAAATTTTAAAGAAAAATCCTGAAAACAAAATAGCATTTATAGGTGATGGTATTAACGATGCACCTGTTTTAGCGGCAAGTAACGTTGGTATTGCAATGGGTGGTTTAGGTAGTGATGTAGCTATTGAAACAGCAGACGTTATCATTCAAACAGACCAACCTTCAAAAGTCGTAAGAGCCATTAAAATAAGTCGTTCCACACGAAAAATTGTTTGGCAAAATATAATTTTAGCTTTTGGTGTTAAAGTTATTGTCTTGATTTTAGGAGCAGGTGGTTTAGCCACAATGTGGGAAGCAGTTTTTGCAGATGTAGGTGTAGCATTATTAGCAATTTTAAATGCAGTCAGATTACAAAGAATGAGCTGGTAATTTTCCCCACAACCCAAAACCCAGTTTTTTCGTGCCTCAAAATCCTCTGTCTTTTGTGCTGTTCCGCTCGCCAATGCATAATTGGTTTTATGTCATAATACTTGTATCCAACGCTATAATAGCACATTGCTTGTTTTATTTAAAAGTATCTATATAAATAAATTAGTACAATAAAAAAGCAAAGAGCTATTGCCAACGCTCAAACAACTATTACGCCAAAAAAACAATCCCAAGCTATGTTACATAATAGAAGTTATAGGAGCAAAAATCCTTTCAATGGTTGCCTACGGCGTTTTATTATATTTTCGTCGCTATAACTGCTATTATGTAAAATATCCGCTAATCCAACGCTCACATCCGAACCCCTGCTGGTCCTAGAATGTCGCTAGCGCTAGTATTTACTAGTGCCGTCCCCTGATGGCGCGAGTTTGTCACACAACGGCTACCGCCACGCTAAAGACTTGGTAACGTCAAAGATAAGAACAACAAAAACTATGCTATATGTATAGTTTTTGTATTTTAGGTCTATGAGTAGAAAATATAAGTTTCATAACAAGTCAGGTTTATACTTTGTAAGTTTTGCCACGGTAAATTGGATAGATGTCTTTACAAGGCAAGTCTATTTAAGTGTATTAGCAGATAGTGTAAGTTATTGCAGAGCAGAAAAAGGCATGGAGTTGTATTGTTATTGTTTTATGCCAAGTCATATTCATTTAATATTCCGTTCTTCGATTGAGCAACCTTCAGAATTACTAAGAGACTTTAAACGACATACCTCGAAAAAAGTAGTAGAAGCTATAGAAAACAACCCACAAGAAAGCCGAAAAGAATGGCTATTATGGATGTTTAAACGAGCAGGGGAAAAGAATGCAACCACAAGTAAGCATCAATTCTGGCAACATCACAACAAGCCTATCGAATTGTGGAGTGAAAAAGTAATCAAACAAAAAATAGATTATATCCATAACAATCCGGTAGAAATTGGCTTTGTTACTAATCCAATTGATTGGAAATACTCAAGCGCAAGAAACTATCAAGATGATCATACAGTTTTAGAAATAGATAGTGTTGGCTTTTTAGGGTAGTTTTATTGAGCTGATTTTTGCCCCTGCTAGTCCTAGAATGTCACGTAATCGCTCCCCCCACGCTATAGCGAGGTAACGCCAAAGATAAACCTCCCGCCATTCTATAGCGTGGTAACGCCAAAGATTGGTAGGTCATGGTAAAAATAAAAGATATTTTCAGCTAGTTTACGGCCACTAAGTACAACTTAGCGGGAGCAGGGGAGGTCACAAATTGTGATCTCCAATTTAAAAATCTATTTTTACAAACAGAAATTACAGTATAAAATGAACAAGAAGATAATAATACCGAACGAAAAAATTATCAATAGAATATGAAGGATTGTATCAATTAAGAGCATCTGTAATTTACAATTGGGTAAAAGAATATGATTTAAGAAATGCACAATATTTAAGTGGACATAGATATATTTCTTCAACAGAAAAGTTTATTATTAAAGATATTCGAGGCCTAACAAAAGAAATTAATAAGTACTTTCCTCTCTAAATAGTGAATAAGGAAATAGTTTTTTGATTACTGAAAATAATAAATGGGTATGAAAATTGATGTAAATTTAGTATTTTTACAGTACAATTAATATAGTTATGACACATATAGAAGAAATCAGACATAATATAATAGCTAAAATACTTTCTATTAAAAGTGCAGAATTATTATCAGCATACGATAAGATATTAAATTCTAATAACGATACATCTTTATCATTAACTAAAGAGCAAATTGAAATGCTTAAAATGAGTGATGCAGATATCGAAAATGGGGATTTAATATCACAATCTGAAATTGATAAAATGGATGCTGAATGGCTCAATTAACATTAGTTTGGACTAAGACAGCTTTAAAACAACGTAATCGTACTTTTAAGTATTGGAACAAAAGAAATAAGAGTATAGAATATTCTAAACGATTACGAAAAGTTATTAATGAGAGAACAAAACTAATCCTTTCATTTCCTAATATGGGTAGAGAAGTTGGAATAAATAATCATCTTACAATTCCATTAGAGCATTACAGTATTTTTTATAGAAAAGTAGAGGATAAAATAGTAATTACTGCTTTTTGGGATAACAATCAAAGTCCTAAAAAATTATTGAAAATTTTAAAAGATTAGTAAACGTTCCCCAGTTGGCGCTAGTATGTCTACACAAGAGTCATCGCTACCGCTAGTTTTTAACTAGTGGCGTTACGAGTAAGAAAAAAAAGAAAGCCTTTGCAGAGATGTAGAGGTTTTTTTATTGCGCTAATTTTTGCACTTTACGTTTAGTCAAGAAAGCATTAATCAATTTTTTAATAGTGCTTCTATCATTATCATTCATCTGCTCTACTTCCCCCGCTCGTCCTAGTATGTCACGAAATCGCTCCCGCCACGCTAAAGATGTGGTAACGTCAAAGATTGGTAGGTCATGGTAAAAATAAAATATATTTTCAGCTAGTTTACGGCCACTAAGTACAACTTAGTGGGAGCAAGGGCTAGCGCGGACTTTTAGTCTGTGTGTTGTTTCCAACACTTGTTCTTCGTTTACAACAGTCACTTATCAGTTTATAATTTTACCCCGATGGTGCGATCTTGAAGTCTGTGCTGCAAAGTCCAACAGATTTTAGTGTGACCAACGATACCCACACATATAGATTAACGCCGTCTAATCTTCGATTTCGTGCAGGTAGTAGGGAAGTCTGTGACTTCGTACCTATAAATTGTAAAGGTTTAAATTAAGTGTATAAACCACTACATCGCATTAATAGTTTTTCCAAACAACAAGCCCAAATGGTCGTTTATACTATTTTAAGCTTTATGCTTCAGATATCTATTTTTTTCATATATTAGTTACCCCAACAATTACTTAACCTAAAATGCACCTCAACACGTCCCTTGTAGTCCATTCTAAAGCCGTTCTAGAAACTAGCGACTACTTATGTTTCAAATCTATATGGCCTTGTTCCATCCATCGTTTCTTCAGCAGACCTTTGCTGATTCGTGAAATAATACCAGCTCCAAATTACAATACACCTACTTTATGAACAAATATATCTGCATATCATTAATTACAACATGTTTTTTAAGCTGCAAAACCATGACCGTACAGCAAGAACAGCACCTCAAAACAACACAAAATATTCCACTTGGTACCATAGGCGAACACAAGAGTTTTTTATTAGATAGAGATTATAATCATACAGCATTGCCTAAATTTCAAGAGCCTATAAAACTAAAGGTACATTCAGTGCCATTTAATAAATCAAAACTAAAGGCTTTTGAAAACGCCAAACGCATTCAAAATCAAGAAGTAGCGTTGACTTATATTGATTCTGTGAAAACAAAATCCCGATTTTTAAAACTAGAAATTGCCGATCGTGTGGGCGTTTTAAATAGCTTAAAAGCTGATGAAAACAACGCCATTTTTCAGTTTTTACAAACCACAACAAACGCACATTTAATTTCTACTATTTCAGTAGTTTTTGATACGGATACAGCTGCGAATTTGAGCACTGCTCAAGAAGTTTATTTGGAGCATACTGGCATAAATAATTATGTTATTAAGACTTATCTAAACAAAGTAGAGCAGCAGTCGGTATATTTTAAGGAGGGTGTGGTATTTGGATATCAAACGTCCCAACCCTGTTGGAAGGAAAATAGAAACCACCAATTTGAAATTATTGATCTGGTAGAAAGTAATGAAAAATGCCCAGCCAACAGCAACAAGGAAGTGAAAAAAGTCAAGAAAAAAATAAACTATTATAAACTTTAATCATGAATAATTTAAAATTAATTGCAGTACTATTAGTGATGATTAGTTGCGATGACATCTTAGAAGTCGATGATATTTCACAAAAAACGGTGACTGTTTTAGCACCTACCAATTCCAGTGTTTTGAGCAGTATAAATGTAACTTTTTCTTGGCAATCGCTTACAGGAGCTGATCAGTACCGCCTCCAGTTGGCCACACCCACGTTTTCCGAAGCCACCCAAATTGTGATAGATTCTTTAGTAACCACTTCCAGTTTTTCTACTGAACTAATGCCTTCTGCTTACGAATGGCGCATACGGGCAGAAAATTCGGGCTATACAACGGCTTTTACAACCCAACGTTTTTTGCTAGAATCAATGGATGATGTCGATATTTCAGAACGATCTGTTGTGCTATTAGCTCCTGCAGAAGGGGTCAATTTCGCAGCTACAGACACCCTTAATTTTTCATGGGACCCTGTTTTGGATGCAGGTAGTTATTCCTTTCAAATTGCGATTCCTAGTTTTGAAAATGCCACAGAAATCATTACAAATGAATCCGTCAGCTCTACAGCTTTTAGCGTGTCTAACTTAGCCGTTAATAGCTATGAATGGCGGGTTCGTGCTCTGAATCCGACATATCAAACAGCGTATACCGCTCAAAAATTTACTATTGAATAATAGACAAAAAACATATATCCTAGTTGCTGGTGTTCTCCTTGTTTGGGGCGTCATTGCTGTTAAAATAGCGACTGGGTTAACTCAAAATGATCCCGTTTTAATTGCGCCCGTCCTCACTCAAAAATTTACACCCCCGATTCCTTTTGCTGTTGATTCTTTTTCTATTCAAAATATTCCAAGAGATCCTTTTTTAGGGACGTTTGCTAAACCCAAAAAGAAATCCAAAAAACCAATACAAACGCCGCCTAGACAAAAACCTCAAAAACAGATTAGTTTTGCTGGTATTGTCCAAAAAACAGATTCTAAAACGCCTGTGTTTATAGTGACTATTAATGACCGAGAATATATAGTAAAGAAAGGGCAAACTGTGGATAGTGTGACACTTGTAAGTGGAACAGCAAAAAAAATTATGGTACGCTATGACCAAAAGCTTCAAACCATAAATCGCCCCTAATGGTTTTCTTAAAACTAAAATCGGGCGCATTGCAATTGACACTTTTTATTTCGATTATTTGTGCCGTATTGCTTATGGGCTTTGTGTTATTATTGCATACGCACAAACGATTCCAAGTACATACCGATTTTATAATAGATACTACACAACAAGCTGATAATGGTATTGAACATGCTATGCTGCATTCGGTACGTTTGAAGGACACACTCGACCTCTTTCCAGAAGACTATAAATCATTGAAAATAGTTCGTGATTTTTGGGGCGTATTTGAACGCATATCCGCAATGTCTAAAATTAAAACCAACCACTTTCAAAAAATAGCTTTAGTAGGAGGAATGTCCAAAAATCTAAATCGGACGGCGCTTTATGTACAAGACACTCATAAACCATTAGTCTTGGTTGGTGACACCAAAATAGAAGGCGTTGCCTTTTTGCCAAAACAAGGGGTAAAAACAGGGACTATCTCGGGGCATTCGTATACAGGATCTCAACTTATTTATGGATCCACAAAGGAGTCCTCTAGTTTACCAGTTTTTCCAACTGAAGTTGTTGATCAAATTAAATCCATAGAGTCTCTTGTTTTAGAAATTTCAACAGCGCAATTCACCGCTATTGAAGCTGGAAAACAATACAGTAATTCCTTTTTTAACCCCTTACAAATTCATTTTTCAACTAAAGACATCGTTCTAAAGGAGGTTCAATTAATTGGACATATTATTGTGCAATCCAACACTAAAATTAGGGTGTCATCTTCTGCCATCCTAAAAGATGTTGTTCTTATTGCTCCTGAGATTATAATCGAAAACAATGTTATTTCTAATTTTCAGGCCGTTGCTTCCAAAAGGATTAGCATTGGAACAGATGTGCAGTTGGATTATCCCTCCGCCTTAATTTTAAATAAAAACCAAGCGATATCCCCACCAAACTTTACTGGTGAAAAAGAAAAACCTTCCATCGATATTGGAAACGGTTCTGTTGTAAAAGGAGTGGTAGTTTATTTAGGAAATGAATCGCCCAACAACTATAAAACTCAAATTGACATTCAAGAAAACGCTCTTGTGATTGGGGAGTTGTATTGCAATCAAAATACTGAACTAAAAGGAACTGTGCACGGTACGTTATTTACAAAAAACTTTATAGCCAATCAATTCGGGTCTATTTATCAAAATCACATTTATAACGGTACTATCAGTGTCTATCAATTGCCAAAAAAATATGTTGGCCTTATATTTAGTAACTCCACTAAAGACGTCCTAAAATGGCTGTACTAAATAAAATAAAGGCGTCTACGCTTATGGAAACCTTGATCGCTACAGTCCTAGTTGTGGTGACTTTTTTAATGGCAAGTTTGATTTTAAATAACCTCGTATCCAATGCTATCATATCCGATACAATGGCTATTGACACCCATTTAACGGAGTTACAATATTTACAGCAACATCAACAATTAGAATTGCCCTTTTCAGAACGCTTTCAAAATTGGGAAGTAACTGTAGAACACTTGATAGAAAAAAATGAACCCATAATCGTTTTTGAAGCCACCGAACTAAGCCATCATAAAACCATAAGAAAAACCCATAATGCTGTCCCTTAAAAAACTAAAAACCTTTACGTTGAGTGAACTGAGTGTCGTCCTGCTGTTGACAAGTATTGTCGTAGGATTGGCGTTTACAGTGCTTGGATTAGTACAAAAACAGATGGGGATTGTAAAAGCAAATTTTAATACGACGTTAGAATTAAATAAACTTGAAACCGAGTTATGGTTAGATTTTAATCGCTACCCTTCAATCCGTTTTAATGACATTGAAAATAGATTAGTGTTAAGAAACGAATTGGATTCGGTATCGTATATCCTATCGGAATCATTTATTGTCAAACATTTAGATACATTACCAATTCTAATTAAAAACAAGTATTTCTATTTTGATGGTAAACAGACCACAACCCATCCAATTGATGCAATGAAGCTAATCACCACTAAAGCCTCTCAAAGCCGGGAATTATTTATTTATATAAAGAATGATGCTACTTTATATATGAATACTAATGGAATTTTTAACCACTAAAATACAGCAATGGGATTTCAATTAGAGACCATAAAAACCAAAAAAGAATACTCTAAAAAGGAGGGGGGCAAGACCTCTTTTTTACAAAAAGAAATCACCCTTTTTGGAAAAACATTTTCTACTAAAATAAAAGAAGATTTTTATACAGAATTGAGCGTACTTTTAAAAGCTGGAATCACGCTTAAAGATGGTTTAGAGCTTATCGAAAATACCTTAAAGAAACAAGCACCCAAAAAAATACTGCAAGAACTCTCAGCGGCGATTGTGGCGGGGACGAGCTTGTCGATGGCTGTAAAACGCCATAAAGAATTCACTAATTACGAATATTTCTCACTTAAAATTGGGGAAGAAACAGGCACTTTAGAACAAGTGTCACAGCAGTTGGGTGATTTTTTTGCTAGAAAAAATGAACAACGCCGAAATGTAGTCGGTGCATTGACCTATCCTGTAATTATTTTATCAACTGCTGTGTTAGTCGTGGGGTTTATGCTGCAATTTGTAGTGCCCATGTTTCAAGATATTTTTGAACAACAAAATGTTGCCCTACCAGGGATTACTAAATTTATAATCAACTGTTCTGAATTAATGAAAAACTACGGATGGTTGTCACTGTTATTCATTTTAGGAGTGCTTTTTTCAAAAACATTGTTCAATAAAAAAGTATGGTATAAAAAGGCGAAAGATAACTTTATATCCAAAGTTCCTTTTCTTGGGGAGTTTGTTAAAAAGGTCTATTTGTCGCAATTCACGCAGGCAGTCACACTTTTAACGGCTTCTAAAGTCCCCGTAGTAAATAGCATTCAATTGGTGAAACAAATGATTGATTTTTATCCTTTACAGAACGCATTGGAAATTGTTGAACAAGACCTGTTAAAAGGACACCCATTAAGTGAGAGTCTAAAAGCACATGCGCTTTTTGATGACAAAATGGTCGCCTTGGTAAAAGTGGCTGAAGAAACCAATCAAAATGAATTTATTTTTGAACGTTTAAATACCCAATACGCTTTACAAGTGCAGCAAAAATCAAAACTATTGTCAACGCTTATGGAACCTGTTATCATCATGTTTGTCGGCGTTTTGGTTGGAGTTATTTTAATTGCGATGTATTTACCAATGTTTAAATTGAGCAATGTATTGGGATAAAAAATAATGCTAAAAACAGATTGTGTTGCGTTTAAATTAAGAAATCCACTAAAATTATTTAATTTTTTTACTATGATTATATGGTTTAGTAATCAAACCAATTTAAAACATCAAACATCCATTCTGTATTGGAAAGTAATTTCAATTTCATCAATTTAGCCGAAGCGTTATTGCAGGCGTAACGTGTCCGCGCGTGGAGGTGATTAAAAGAAGATACTGATAAATTCCATCCAAATAATAAAAAGCACCTTTTTAAGTACCTTTTTTGTATATTTGAACTATGGAAACAGTAAATTATACAGACTTTCGTTCAAATTTAAAACATTGGTTCGATAAAGTAATCAACGATGTTAGTGACATTATTATCAAGCGTAAAAGCGGGAAAGACCTCGTTTTAATTTCATTAGATGAATACAATTCTTTAAAAGAAACGACGTATCTGTTAACAGGAGAAAACAGAGACATCTTATTAAATTCTATTAAAGAATTGGAAGCGGCTAAAGGCGTTCAAAGAGACTTAATAGAATAGATGAAATTAAGCTGGTCTACTTCTTCTTGGCAAGATTATTTGTATTGGCAGAAAGTCGATACCAAATTAGCAAAACGTATTAATGAACTTATCAAGAGTTGTATGCGAACCCCTTTTGAAGGTATCGGAAAACCCGAAGCATTAAAAGGAGGACTGCAAGGGTATTGGTCAAGACGAATCACATCAGATCATCGATTGGTTTACAAATATGAAAACGACCAATTATTGATAGCAGCTTGCCGTTATCATTACAAAAAGTAAAACCTGCTACTGCGAAAAATACGTGAACTAGGAATAAACGAACGTTAGGAACGTATAAATTGAGCAATGTATAAGGATAATACACAATGTTAAAAACAGATTGTGTTGCGTTTAAATTACGAAATCCACTAAAATGATTTAATTTTATAGACTTAATTAGATACTTTAGCAATCAAACCAATTTAATAATGAAAAAAATAACATACTTACTTTTAGCACTTTCTTTTGGATATACTTCATGTGATTCTAATACATCAATTATTGGTGAATGGCAATTGGTGTCCATGAAATCAAATGGCATCTCAATTCATTACAGCTGCGATTTAGAATCTTATCTGACACTAACTGAAAACAATTCAGGAGTTTATTATCAATATAATTCTGATAATCAAGAAACGGAACCTTGTGTGCTGGATGGTACCGATGTGCTAACTTGGACAAAGGGCACTACTAGTTCTACTTATAATTTAAGTATTTTTGACGAATCATTTATAGCTGTTTTAAGTGGAAATACGATGAAACTCACCGCTACTGATTCTGATACTGAAGTGCTAGAGTTTTCCAAAAAGTAACTTTTCAAACAAGAAATTACCTTTATGGTTTCGGAATTTTAAACATACTGTCTTTCGTCACTCGCGTGTACCAATCGCCACCCAGACGCGCGACAAGGTCTAATTTTTCATGGTCAATTTGATCATTGGCATCTAATAAATCAGATTTTACATGGATGTGTACCACTTTGGCTATGATTAATTGACCTGCACCACCATGTTCTCCGAGAGAAACAATGTTTTCAACCACACACTCAAAAGAGACGGGGGATTCCAACACTCTTGGAGGTTTGACTTTAAGGGAGGGAATTTCTGTCAATCCCGTTTCTATAAACTCATTAACACCTTTTGCATATTCTATACTGGATTCTGACATTTGTTCAACAATCGAGAAGTCAACGATATTGATCACAACTTCTTTTGTTTCCACTGCATTTTGAAGCGTATGTTTTGTCGTATTGTCTCGCACTCGTCTCGCTGGTGAGAAAATCAAAATTGGCGGGTTAGAACTAAAGACATTAAAAAAACTAAATGGACTTAGATTCACATTACCCTGCGCATCTATAGTGCTAGCAAACGCAATGGGTCTGGGTGCAATAGCTGAGGAGAGTAATTTATGAACGTCTCTAGTCTCTAATAATTCGGGATCAAATGAAGTTATAGTTGCCATACTTTATTTATATAGTTTTTAAAAGGGTAGATTTAACGTCTCCAAAGCCCACACGGATGCCGTCTTTTTGACAATGCCCTCTCATAATAACAGTATCATTATCCTGAATAAATTTTCGTGTACCACCTTCTGTGAGTTCTACAGGTTTAGAACCTGCCCATGATAATTCGAGCATTGAACCATATGAGTCTGAACTTTTACCACTGATAGTACCAGATGCCATCAAGTCGCCTACATTTAAGTTACAACCATTGATAGTGTGATGTGCCAATTGTTGGTTCATATTCCAGTACATATATTTGAAATTAGAGTTGCTTACAACAGTCTCTGTACAGTTTTTGGGCTGAATAGCCACTTCTAAGTTGATGTCGTAATTTTTCGACCCTTCAAAATTTAGATAGGGTAAGACCGACGGTTCTTGAGCAGGACCTACAGTTTTAAACGGTTCTAACGCTTCTAAAGTCACTACCCATGGCGACATAGATGATGCAAAACTTTTCGCTAAAAAGGGCCCTAAAGGAACGTATTCCCATTTTTGAATATCTCGTGCCGAC
>Ga0209533_1005169_pt1 | contig 11182 bp, 8 predicted proteins | sample COG_04_FD_184748 | JGI IMG/M metagenome (GOLD analysis project Ga0209533, IMG submission 184748) | Pelagic Microbial community sample from North Sea - COGITO 998_met_04 (SPAdes) (version 2) | ecosystem: Environmental > Aquatic > Marine > Neritic zone/Coastal water | place: Helgoland, sampling... | reverse complement strand
ATCGCGGCACACTCACCGAGGTGGGTAAGAACAGTCCATTTCGTGAGCGACCTGCTGCGGAGAGCCTTGAGTTGCTTGAGCAGATGAAAATTGGCGCCATTGATGAAGGCACCATGACACTGCGGGCGAAAATTGATATGAACTCGCCAAATATCAATATGCGTGATCCGGTGATCTACCGGATTAAGAAAGTACCGCACCATCGCACCGGTGATGAGTGGAATATCTATCCGGCCTATGACTTTGCTCATGGCCAGGAAGATGCCATCGAAGGAGTGACCCATTCGGTCTGTACGCTGGAGTTTGCCGCTAATCGACCGCTCTATGAATGGTTTACCAGCAATCTGCCATTGCCTTCGATTCCCCGCCAATATGAGTTTGGTCGCCTGAATCTGAATTACACCATGACCAGCAAGCGCAAGCTTAAGCAGTTGGTGGATGAAGGGCATGTGGATGGCTGGAATGATCCGCGTATGCCGACGATTTCCGGGCTTCGTCGTCGCGGTGTGACTGCGGCATCGGTGCGGGAGTTTTGCGATAGTCTGGCTGTTGCCAAAACCGATGGCATAGTTGATGTGGCTCAGTTTGAGCACTTTATTCGTGAAGATCTGAATAACAACGCCAATCGTGCCATGTGTGTGTTGAACCCGCTGAAGATTACCCTGAATAACTATCCAGAAGATCAGCAGGAAATGTTGGTTGCGCCTGGACATCCCAATCGCGATGATCTTCCGGCTCGTGAACTGCCCTTTACTCGTGAGCTATATATTGATCGCAATGACTTTAATGAAGACACCACATTGTCGCGGAAGAAGTTTAAGCGCTTGGTGATCGGTGAATATGTTCGATTGCGCAGTGGCTATGTGATTCGCGCGGACGAGGTTATCAAGGATGCCGCGGGTGAGATTGCTGAACTGATCTGTTCTTATATTCCGGGTACTGTTGGTCAGGATCCCCCAGAGGGCGTGCGTCCACGTGGAGTGATTCACTGGGTGTCGGCGACTAACTCGATTGATTGTGATCTCTATCTCTATGAGAAATTATTTACTGTTGCAGCGCCTGATGCGGGGGAGGGGTCATTTATTGATCACCTTAATCCTGATTCGCTGCAAGTTGTTAAGCAGTGCAAGGCGGAGTTAGGTCTGGCTGCGGCCACTGCTGGTCAGCATTTTCAGTTTGAGCGTGAAGGCTATTACTGTGTTGATGCGAAGCACAGCAGTGCGGACAAACTAGTCTTTAACCGAACTATTGCGTTGCGCTAAAGGCATCCGCCCTGCGCTAAGGGCTTTTAATTTGCGCTAAAGGCTTTTAATCTTTGCTAAACGCTTTTAATCTTCGCTAAAGGCTTTTCAGAGTTAAGAAAAAAATTAAGAGAGAAACATGAGTTTATCCCTATACAACAGCATGACCCGCAGCAAGCAGCCATTCCAGCCTATAGATAGCGAGCGGGTGACTATGTATGTCTGTGGGCCAACGGTCTACAACCGTGTGCATATAGGCAACGCGCGTCCAGCTGTGGTGTTTGATACGCTCTATCGGTTGTTGATGAGTCTCTATCCCAATGTTCAGTACGCGCGCAATATTACCGATATTGACGACAAAATTATGAAAACCGCTGCGGAGTTGGGTGAAGATATTAGTGTGCTCTCCACCCGTTATGCCGAAGCCTATTTTGATGATATGCAGGCGCTGAATAATCTGCCGCCCACTATCGTGCCATACGCCACTCAGCATATTCCCGAGATGATCGATATGATCTCGCGGCTGGTTGCCAAGGAGCACGCCTATGAGTCTGAGGGCCACGTGTTGTTTGCTGTGCAGTCTATGGCGGACTATGGAAAACTATCCGGTCGGTCCTTGGACGATATGCTCGCCGGTGCTCGAGTTGAGGTGGCGTCCTACAAAAAATACGCCGGCGATTTTGTGCTCTGGAAGCCCTCTGCCGATGACGAGCCGGGTTGGGACAGTCCCTGGGGACGTGGCCGTCCTGGCTGGCATCTGGAATGCTCGGCGATGATTGAAAAGCATTTGGGTGATTCCATTGATATTCACGGTGGCGGTCAGGATTTGATTTTCCCACACCATGAGAATGAGATTGCCCAGAGCTGCTGTGCCCATGATGGAAAACCCTTTGCCAATGTCTGGATGCACAATGGTTTTATTAATATTGAAGGCGAGAAGATGTCTAAGTCTTTGGGCAATTTCCGTATGGTCAATGATCTATTGGAGCAGTATCCGGGTGAGGTTTTGCGCTATGTGATTCTCTCGGCTCACTACAGATCTGAACAGCACTTCGGCAAGGACTTGTTGGATAGCGCTTGGCGTTCACTGGATGCGCTCTATGGATTTTTGCGCACTCAGGTGGGCGTTGAGTCGGCTGATGTGGAGATTGCTGACACTCACGCTTACGCTGCTCTGCTAGATGATTTGAATACCCCTGTGGCGATAAGCGAGTTGCATAAGTTGGCCCGTGAGATGAATGCGGCTGATGGGGATGCCTTGGCTGCGGCTAAGGGTCGGTTGTTGGCGGTGGCGGGTTTGATGGGGTTGCTGCAACAGGATCCGGAGCAGTGGTTTACCCATTCTCGCGGCGGCAGTGATATTTCTCCTGAGGAGATTGAGGTGCTTATTGCGAAGCGTAATCAGGCTAAGGCGGATAAGGATTATGCTGGGGCTGATGGGGTGCGTGAGGAGTTGAAGGCGATGGGCGTGGTGTTGGAAGATAGTCGTGAGGGGACTAAGTGGCGGCGGGGGTAGAGGCTGCTGTTTTTTTGGGTTGGCTTTGGGTTTAGGTGCTTCGGAAAGCATGGCCCTAGCCTTGAGATCGACCCCATACCTTTTATGATTTGCTGACGCTGCGGAACTCGCTGTCGCTCAAACAGGTCCTCGCTTTTTCACCAAATCATAAAAGGTATAAGCGGGGTCTGATTGATCTCAAGGCTAGGGCCATGCTTTCTTGGCGAGGTTGGTGCTGAGTTCTTGGTAAAAGTCTGTGCGCTTTTCTGTTTGATGCATACGTGATCGGTATGATAAGTCGGTTATTATTTTTATGTTCTTTGTTATTTCTCAGTTTGATCTGTAATTTTTCTCTGATGCTTTTGTTTGGCTCTATCATTAATTTATTAATCATTTGGGGTGTAGAGTCGTGGGTTACCTTTATGTGCTTTTGACTTGGTTTACTGTGAGTCTTGTCTGGGGCGGGATTGGTGTTGCTGCTGGGCCTGGAATAATGATGTTGATTGTCGGGTCGATAGTTGGATTCTGTGGTTTTTTATATAGCCTCAGCGAGAGGCTATATGGTCATCAAACTCACCTAGCTTTGGCTGGTTTAATCGTTTTTCTAGTTAGTTTGGTTGTAACTTTACTGGTTTACCCAAATCTATCACAGACAGTGTCAGGCTATTTTTTTCTTGCCGTTTTTATACTGATTCCCAGCTATTTAGCTCTCGCCTTTATGAGAAAATACCCGACTAAATTTTAACCTTTGATGTGTCGCCCATTCTGTAGAAGTCTGTCTTTTTACTGGCACCTGTTGGCTCCAACTTTTCTGCTTGGTTAGCCTCCAGCAGCATCGACTTCAAAATCCTTTTCAATGCATTTTCCGCGGTGGAGCGATAGCCTGTGAGCTTGCCTCCATAGATTGCCAGGTAGTTATTGGTCTCTGCGAACTGGACTTCACGACTGCGCTTGAAGGGGTTATTTCCACTTGCAGGTAAGACTCTTAGACCAGCCCATGATTCACTCGGCTGATGATTGAAGTGAGGGAAATGACTATGAATCACCTCTAGGAGATAGTTGGTTTCTTCTTCGCTGGGCACTACGCCGTCGGGGTTGCCTTCGAATAATTGCTCTGTGGTGCCGAGTAATGTGCCGCCTTTAAAAGGCAGTACAAAAATCGCCCGGTGATCCTGTTTGGCTTCAATATAAAAACATTTTTCGCTGAGCCGTTGAGTAAATTCTAAGTGGGTTCCTTTGATCAAATCTACGTCGATAGTTGGCGGTTTGGGCTCGATGGTCTCGGCTATCCGATTGACCCATGGGCCACCGGCGTTGACCAATGTACGGCACTTTAAGCTGCTGATTTCATCGCCGATGGCGAGGGTGACAAGATAGCCATTGTCATTTTCTTCAGCGGTTAAAAACTTAGCTGGACAGAGTAGGGTGGCGCCATGTTGTTCGGCGGAGGCGACTACGCGTTGGGTTAATATTTTGTCGTCGGTCTGGGCATCTTGGTAGATAAACACGCATTCCAGGTCCGATGTATTGAGCCCCTGTAATTGATGCCACTGTTCCCGCGGAAGCTGCTCAAATCCGGCTAGATTATTCCACCCTGCCAGCAGTCGGTAGAGCATTAATCCGATGCGCACTTGCCAGGCTTTAAAGCGGTCGCTTTTATATACCGGCAGGTAGAACCAGTTCGGTTTGACTATGTCTTCAGCAATATCCAAAAGGATGCGGCGTTCCCGGAGACTCTCGTAGACAAGGCCAATTTGCATTGTCTGCAAGTAACGCAAGCCACCGTGGATAAGCTTGCTGGATTTGGAAGAGGTGCCTGCACCCCAATCACTTTTTTCAATAAGCGCTACGGAGAGTCCGCTGAGTGCCGCGGCCTGGGCGACGCCTGCGCCTTGAATGCCGCCGCCAATTACGCAGAGGTCATAGGTTTGTGGTGTAGGGATTTCCATATCGTTATTCATTGGGCTCTTTATGTTGCTCTTTATGTTGCTCTTTATTTTGCTCTTTATTACGCTATTCATTAAAAAGTGTATTCCGTTATTTGAGTAGGCTGCCAATATCAAAGGTTTCAAACATAGCGACGCCGCGGCCTGCCAGTTCGTTGGCTAGTTGCCCGGTGCCCACTTCGTAGGCGACGAGTTTGCAGGCTAGGCCGTCTAGATTTTCTGTCTCGGGAAGAAGTTTGTAATCTACAAAAGTGTAGTCTCCGGCGATGGCTGTTATCTGGTCGCTGTGGATATGACTCCATTCCAATAGCACGGGGCCAGCTTGAGGCCAGCCGTTGGCCTTGGCGCTGGCAATGATGCTGTAGTCAAAGCTGATTAATACGGCCCGATCGCGAATTGGCTTGAGCGCGTCACAAACATTCGCAAGCATTATTTCGGCGCCAAATTCAGCAATGGATTCTTCTTTGAGTTCTACAAACAGCGTCACCTGTGGATGGTTGAGAATGATGTCAACCACCTGGTTCAGTGATGAAATAGTCTCGTCGATAAACTCTTCGCCGAGACGTTCCGGCTCATAGGCGGGTAATGACATCAGGTCGCTGCAAGTCAGGGATGAGATCGTCCTGTCCTGGCCACTAACACGCTTTAAGCTGATATCGTGGTAGACCATGGGCTGTTGGTCGAGGCTTAGCTGAATATCGATTTCGACAAATAGGGCGCCGGCCTCAATAGCCTTTTGCACTGATAACCCAGTGTTTTCTGGGTAGCTCGCCTGTAGGCCACGATGGGCGACAAGACGATTGGCAGAGAGCTTCTTGGTTGTATTTTGCAGCGTCAAAATAAAACTCCTGATTGCTAAAGACTATTGTACTAGTGGTATTTGCGCGACTATACGGTATGTCATTGCACCATAGAAGCATTGTAGTGCTATCCTTGCATTTTGGCCTTTAACGAGACTTATCTTATGTCACATGTGCTGTTTGAAATCCGTGATAACGCGGCGCTGCTTACTCTCAATAATCCCGATAAACGCAATATGTTGACCCGCGAGGTCTGCGCGGAGATTGTTCGCTATGTAAAAGAGGCGGAAGAGCACCCAGAGGTTAAGGCCTTAATCGTCACGGGCAGCGGTCGCGCATTCTGCGCTGGCGGGCAGTTGAGTGATTTGATTCCCGACCAAGAGATCCTAGAAGCGATTTATAGCGGCTTTTTAAGCATCGCTAACTGTAAATTACCTACCATAGCCGCAGTGAATGGCGCAGCTGTTGGCGCTGGCTTTAATATGGCTGTGGGTTGTGATGTGCGTATTGTCACTGAGAAGGCGCGCTTTGAACCGCGTTTCTTTGGTTTGGGCCTGCATCCGGGCGGCGGCAATACTTGGATGTTGCGACAGCTTGTTAACTGGAATACGGCGGCGGGTATGCTGCTGTTTTCTCAATCATTGAGTGGTCGTGAGGCGGTTGAAAAGGGCCTGGCCTGGAAGTGTGTCAGCGATGAGGATCTGATTGCAGAGGCCTTTGAATTCACTGCCAATATACGCGACTTACCGAAAGAGCTGCTGTTGCGCACCAAACAGACTCTGCGCACAGCAGGCGGCACCAATAGTCACAAAGAGATGTTAGAGATTGAAACCGCAGCGCAGGTTTGGTCGATTAACCAACCCTACGCCCGGGATTCTATTGCGGCTATGATCAAAAAAATTAGCAGTGAGTAAAGCGATATCGAAGTGTTTGTTATTCTAATCACCTGTGCTATTTAAAGAGATGCACGGGTCAGTTGGCTCTCTGCCCATCCATAGCGAACCGATTTAGCCTCTACGATAGCGCTTTTGGGCAGTGACAGAGGTTTGCTGTAGAGCTTCCATGCGCCGCCATTGACCCTATATCCAACTGAATCATCGACTGCCGCAGGCGCTATGCTTGCGGTGCCCAGGTTATCAATTGAGATCTCAGGTGCTTGAGTGACTGGCTGCTTTCCATTGGGCCAAAAATCCTTAGCCATCTGTAATTCTGCTGTCTCACTGTAGTCGACAATCGCGACCCGCCAGTCGGTTAATGCACTCCTCATTCGCGCCAGAGTCGCTGCCTGTTCGACAGAGTTTATGAGGTTATTGATCTCATGGGGGTCGGCAACTATATCGTAGAGCTCTTCTGCTGGGCGCGGCTCAAACCACAAGCGTTGCGCTGCATTTAGCTTATCTGCACCGAACTGTTGCCAGAGAGTTTGCATGGTGGCCAGTTGATCGCGGTAAGTAATGTGCGTGGCACCTGGGAGGCCTGGGAGCAGGTTCGCAATGTATTTAAACTGACCATCGCGCACTGCGCGCTCACGAAAGTTAAAGCCGTCTAGCCGGTCTTTGGCGGCATAGATATAGTCTCTTTTTGGACTGGCACCCGGAACTAGCTGAGCACTGCCATGCATGTAGTCAGGCACCGGGATCCCCGCTATGGTCAAAACACTGGGCCCTATATCGACAAAGCTAACCAGCTTTTTATCAATACTGTCGGGATTCAACATTGCAGGCTTAAGGTCCGCGGGCCAGTGCACAATTAATGGCACCTTGATGCCACTGTCATAAATTTCCCGCTTGCCTCGGGGCAGGCCATCGCCATGGTCGGTAGTCCAGATAACAATCGTATTATCAGCCAAGCCGTCTTCCTCAAGTTGGCGGAGCAACTTGCCCACCATCTGATCCATGGTGAAAATATTGTTGTAATGCTGCGCAATATCAGCGCGGATAGCGGCATGGTCGGGGTAGTAGGGCGGCACCAGAACCTGATCGGGATTGACTACCTGAGATCTAGTACCTGTGGCATTGTTTGCCGCCACCACGTCAGGAAACATCTGCCGCTCATGGCTCTGGTTAAGTGTCACGAAACCAAAAAACGGCTGACCTTCTGCACGACCCTGCCAGGTAGATTGCGGGCCCTCGTAGTCCCAGATACTAAAAGGCCCTGAACCGGCAGATGTATTGCTGAACTGATAGTCGAGCTTGGAACTGGTAAAGGTGTAATAGCCTTGGCGACGCAACAATTCTGGATAGGCTTTGATATGTGCTGGCGGGACCGAGCGGTAGGCGGACTCCTTAAAAGAGCGGGTGCGCATGTGCTGTCCACCCACTGACATCTGGTGTACCGCGAGTATATGCGCGGCGCGACTCGGCGCGCAAACGCCAGCAGTGGTAAATGTATTAGGATAGCGAACACTGGTGCTGGCGAGACGATCGAGATTGGGTGTGACAGCGACACTATCACCAAATGCACCGACTCTAGCGCTCATATCCTCGGCCATAATTAATAAAATATTCGGTCGCTGCTGAGCAAGTGCGCTGGCCGTTAGTGGCACAAGCGCTAGGCAAAGAATCGCCATGTTTAATCTTATACGCATCTAGAGATCCCTTGATGAATGATTTATGTCCCCTTTAAATGGTCTGGCACGGAAAAGAGTTTTCGTCCGTACTAATTTACTGTTTAGTGTCGACGTCTGATGTTTGATAGGGGATTTGGAGTCTTAAGACCACCCCGGACTTTTTGCCATTGGCGACGCTGATTTCGCCGTTGAAACTCATTGCTCTCTCGCGCATACCCTGGAAGCCAAATGAGCCTTCTTTATTTTTCCAGCCGCTCTGCAGGCCAACGCCGTCGTCAATAATCTCTACTTTAAGAAGCCCATTGTCACTGCTGAGCTTAATCTGAACCTTCTTGGCGATGGCATGTTTGGCGATATTGGTCAGTGACTCTTGAACGATCCGAAATACCGCGATAGCAATGGCGGGTGAAAGGGTCTCAGGGGGCTGGGTGCCGCGAACAACACACAGAGTTTGATGATGGATTTCAAATTCATGGGCCAGCCACTCTATGGCTGCAGTCAATCCCAAATCCTCTAAAACACTGGGTCGCAGGTCAGACATGATGGACCTGGAGGTACTTGACGCCTGCAGTAGTAAGGCCTTAATTTCATCAAATTGCTTATTTAGCTCAGTACTTTTTATTTGCGAGTTCTTGATTTGCGAACTCTGGATTTGAGGGCTGTTTGCCTCAGGCGTATCAAAGTTTTTCGAGGCTATACTCTTCAATCGCCTCACAGCCATGGTCAGAGAAATCAGAGTGTGGCCGAGCTCATCATGAATTTCACGGGCTAACTTTGCCTTTTCCTCCTCTCGTACCTGATCCATATGACGGGCAAGGCTGCGCAAGTTTTTACTAGACAACTCAAGCTCTTGGGTTCTGTAGGCAACTCTCTCCTGAAGTATTTTGTTCCAGCGCAGAATGGACAGAAATACCAGTAGAACAAACAGTAGGGCGCCACCGGCCCAGAGTCCTATTTTTTTGAGGTCGAGTTTGCGGGTTATTTCAATATTGACCCACTTATCGAAAATTAGCTGTCTTTCCCGTTTGCTTAGGCCTGAGATCACCTTTTGGAAGATCGGGATAAAGGGCCTGAGTTCCTCGGTTACCGCAAATGCAATATCAAAAGTATAAGGGGTGTTAGACACCGTTTTTAACGGCGGCAACCCCAGCTTACGAGTGTAGTATTCGACTGAAAAGACATTGTGAATGAATATATCAGCTTTTCCTGCGAGCACTGCTTGAATACCCTCGGCGGGCGTATCCACATAGCTAACCGTAATCTGAGGATAGTATTGAGAGAGTATTTGCTGTGCTTTGGAAGGCTTTTCAATGACTACACGTTCATCGCGAATCGACTCAATGCCAACGATTAGCGCGGAATCTTGTCGGCCAAAGAGGGCGATTGGCATTTCTATAACCGTTTCGCTGTAGCTTAGTTGTCCTCGGGGCGGCGGCAGATAGCTGGCTAGGTCTATGCGCTTTTCTCGAACTCCGTTTGATAGGGTGGTTAGATCGGAGAAGAAAGATGGCTCAAAATTAATGCCCAGCTGTTCACTGATAATGGCGATATAGTCTGAGGTCAACCCGCGATACTGGCCGCTACTGTCCACGTATTCGAAAGGCATTTGGTTGCTGACGATACCGTGCCTGATGGTTCGGTGTTTGCGCAGCCAGTTACGCTCTGGCTCGGTGAGTGATGATAGCAGTACTAGCTTGTCGGCATTGCCAACTTGCTCTACCTGAATGTCTGCACTGGCCATAGTCACAGTTAAAAACAGGGCAGTGCAGGCGGTGAGGCATGCAAGGATAAGATGGAGCGGTGCCGACATTAGTGACCCTTTGGTTCTATGGCTTGATGCCCTTTACTGGGCTTATAAATCGCGTTTGCATAAAGCTTACAAGCCGAAATAAATAACAAGTTACTTATGTGGTGTTGAAAACTTTAGTCAGATATTTTTATAAAACCAACCATTTCTGGTTCCTGATTTGGCAAGTATCTGTTACTTTGCGACAAAATAAAATCATTAATCTCCTTTACATAGGATAAGTTATGTCATCCATTCTTCTTGTTGACGATCATGCTGTAGTTAGAAATGGGTTAAAACAGATGCTTGTTGAACATCTGGGCTTGGTGGTATTCGGTGAGGCCAATGACGCAATCGAAGCGATACATCAGGTTAGAAGTCAAGACTGGAACTTGGTCGTACTGGATATCCGTCTGCCCGGCCGCAGTGGTGTCGATGTACTAAAACAAATTAAGTCAGAAAAGCCTCATCTACCGGTGCTGATTCTGAGTAGTTATCCTGAATCTCAATACGCTATTAGATTGATTCAGGCTGGCGCAGCAGGCTATATATCAAAAGACTCGGAAGAATCAGAAATTGTAAAGGCAGTAAAAACTGCTGCTGCAGGTGGACGCTATATCAACGAAATTGTGGGCGGACTTTTAGCTAACAGCATGAGTCGGAGCTTTTCTAGTGAAGATGATTTTTCTCTCTATGAGTCACTTTCAGACCGGGAATATCAAATTTTTCTCGAATTGGCTTCAGGTAAAAGGGCAAAAGATATTGCCGAGAAATTACAGGTGAGTGCCAAGACTATCGCCACTCATAGATCAAGATTAATGCTGAAAATGGGATTTTCAAACAATGCAGAGCTGACTCTATATGCCAATAAGTCGGGTTTACTTTTGTAACAATTCTGACTCCTTTCTATGCCCTGTAGGAAAAACCCTACATTAAAAATCCCCATTTCCTGACGCTGCATTTAAGCAATTCCTGATTATTCAAGATAGGCGAAAGTGCAACTATGACGCGTCGAAGTAGTAATAATTAAAAACACAAATAAAGTAATCACGGGGATTTTGCAATGTCGAATTTAACCAATGGGTCTTTTAAACTAAGGCTGCTATGTGTAGTGATAGCCACGTCTGGATTTTCTCATCAGTCCATGGCTCAGGACGCTGGGATAGAAGAAGTTGTTGTGACTGGTGTTCGCGCCAGTCTTGAGAAATCAATTGACCGCAAACGCAACTCAAATGAGTTTGTTGAGGTCATAACATCAGAAGATCTGGGCAAGTTCCCCGATCACAATGTCGCCGAGTCACTACAGCGTGTTACCGGCGTGCAAATTAGCCGCGGTACTAACGTT
>Ga0209533_1005168_pt1 | contig 11183 bp, 11 predicted proteins | sample COG_04_FD_184748 | JGI IMG/M metagenome (GOLD analysis project Ga0209533, IMG submission 184748) | Pelagic Microbial community sample from North Sea - COGITO 998_met_04 (SPAdes) (version 2) | ecosystem: Environmental > Aquatic > Marine > Neritic zone/Coastal water | place: Helgoland, sampling... | reverse complement strand
CCCTGGTCCGATTTGTTTTATAATAAGGAACTCTACAGAAGTCAAAGAACCATCAAAAAAGATTTGTACTTGGAAACCCAAGTTCTTCGAACTGCCAACGGTGTACTTACCACGATCGGAGGTAAACTACATGAGGACTTAAAGTTGAAAGCTCCACTCCAAAATTTGTACGCCCTACCTAATGGCTACGATGCAGAGCTTATGCAGTCGGTTAAAGCTAAACCCATTCAGGATATGTTTCATGTGGTTTATACAGGTTTGTTGACCCACAATCAGCCGTATGACACTGTTTTAAAAGTGCTAAATTCCATTTCGACTACAGTGCCTATTCGACTCTCTTTGGCGGGAACTATATCCTCAGAAATACGATCTGAGATTCAAGCTGAATACCCTAAAATAGAAGTAGTATATCATGGGTATTTATCCCACAAAGACGCAATCGGTCTGATGAAAAGCGCCCACCTTTTACTCAATTTCATCTTCCTAGGAGCACAAAATCAAATGATTTCAGGAAAATTATTGGAGTACATCGCAACCGAAATCCCTATTCTTTCGATCGGAAATCCGGACTCAGAAGCGGGGTGTTTTTTAAAGCAAGGAACTGCAGCAACGATGTTAGATGAAAATGACACAAATGCTACCTTGGATTTCATTCAAATTGCAGTAATGCAAAAAGATTCCATTCGAAATACGTTTCCACAACTTGAGAAATGGAGTAGGGAAGCTTTGACAAAGCAATTGATTGAGATTTTAGAGCGATAAATTAATCCTTCGTTTCTTCTTTGGTATTGGATTCACTCTCCTGTAATTCTTCATATAACCGTTTAACCCATTTATTCTCAGGATGAATTTTCAATGCACGTTCATAGAATTCTTTAGCTTTTTTTTGTTTCTCCTTGTACGGCAAGCTCTTTTGCGTAACTTCCAAGGATGTAGGGGTCGTATCGGAAAAAGTAGGAGTTGAATTCAAAGACTAATACCGCTTCTTCAATACGATCGGAACGGAGAAATACATTGCCTAAGGTGTTCAACTCACTACTTTTACCAAGATGATCATAGGTTTTATAAAAACACGTGTTGAGATCCGCTATAATTTCTGCTACTGATTTTTCTTATAGAAGATTCATCAAATAATTTGCTGCCCTATAATTGGGTTTTGAGGGTAATCCGAGAGCAATTTGCCCAATATCGGTCAGTAAGTCGTTCTGAGGTGTCTCTACAATTCGTGCAATTTCCTTTCCATCTCTTTTAAAAAATAAAGTTAGGGACACGATGTATTTGCTTCCCTTTTTCTTCTCCATTTGGACCTTGTTTATAGCGTTCATCGATGTCGTATAAGGCTGTGAATATTAGTTTTTTTCGATCTAAACCCAGTTGATCCCAAATTTTTAGAAAACTAGGTACCCATTCTTTACTGTCTCCGCACCAAGTACCCATATAGACATCTACTTCAATATCTTTAAGCTCGCTAGACCAAGAATAGGTTGTATCATCTAGTTTAAATTCGTCATATCGTTTATTAAACCATGGTGCATAAAGCGAATTTTCTTCTAGTTCATTAATGTCAAAAGGGCCAAATAAATGCAGTTCTTCTCGTTCGTTGGTGTAGGTATTTTTTTCTTGTGCAAAGCAAAAAGTAATAGTGTACAAAATCAGTAGGGTATAGCATGATTTTTTCATTGGGATGAAGTTTAGGTTAATGGTAGTAGAACAGATTTGGAAGCTATTCTTTATAAAGATATAAAATTCTTGGTATTCAATTATTTATAAAAGTTCATCTCTTCAAGATAAGACCAACTTTCTGGTGGAACTAGTGCTCGTACACTTTGTCCTTTCTTTATTGCAGCGCGGATGGTAGAGGATGATAATTCAATTTGCGGAGCGTCGATCAAATTGATTTTTGGATGCTGTTTAAATTGAGGCGGAATGGGTTGATTTGACTTCCTTGGATATACATAGAGTTCATACCGTTCCAGAATCAATTCATAATTTTTCCACTTGGGAAAGTTCACTAAATTATCCTCTCCCATAAGAAGCACAAAATGCTTGTTGGGATGTTTTTCTTCTAAAAGCGCTAGGGAGTTGATGGTGTAATTTGGAGTAGGTAATCCAAATTCGATATCAGAATGCCGAAGTTTTGTAAAATCTTTTGTTGCCCTATAAACCAGTTCCAGTCGGTGTCGATTCCCTAAGATAGAATCTTTTTTCTTCATGGGGTTTTGAGGAGTTACTACAAACCATACTTCATCGATGTCTGTTGTTTCTGTAAAGTGATTTGCTAAAATAAGATGCCCGATGTGGATGGGGTTAAATGTTCCGAAGTAGAGCCCAATTTTTTTCATGTTATAAATATAGGAATTAGATTGTAAAATCAAAGTCCCATAAAACGCTTTACCTTTTGAACTACCTGTTTTTTAGCTAATTCCAAATCATCATTGATGATTACGGTGTCGAATTGAGGTGCAAAACTCAATTCTTCTTCGGCTCGAGAAAGCCGCATTTCAATAGCTTCTTCATCTTCTGTTCCTCTACCACGTAAACGCTTTTCTAAGGCTGCTTTGGAAGGCGGTTGAATGAATAGAGCAAGGGTTTGGTCAGGGTATTGTTCTTTGATTCGAAGTCCTCCTTTGACATCAATATCAAAAAGCACATGTTTGCCTAATGCCCAAAGACGCTCTAGTTCGGATTTTAGTGTCCCATAAAACACACCTGTATAAACTTCTTCAAATTCAACAAAAGCGTTGGCATCGATTTTTTGTTGAAAGTCTGACAGAGAAAGAAAGTGATAGTCAGTTCCATTAATTTCTGCTCCTCGAGGTTCTCTTGAAGTTGCAGATATAGAAAACCCAAGGGGAAGTTCTTGGGTTAAAAGATGTTGAACTAGGGTTGTTTTTCCGCTTCCAGAAGGGGCAGAAAAAACAAATAATTTTCCTTCTTGCATCTAAAGTACGTTAAGCAATTGTTCTTTAATTTTTTCTAGCTCGTCTTTCATTTGAACTACAATTTTTTGAAGTCCCGAGTGATTTGCTTTCGAACCAATAGTATTGATTTCTCTCCCCATCTCTTGAGCGATAAAACCAAGTTTTTTACCGTTGGGTTGGTCTTGCGCCATGATTTCATTGAAATAGGCTAAATGATTGGCAAGACGAACCTTCTCTTCGGTAATATCGTATTTTTCTAAATAATAGATCAACTCCTGTTCCAAACGGTTTTGATCAATTTCTAAAGTCAGCTGATCCAGTGCGGTTTTCAACTTGAGGGTTATCTTTTCTTTGCGTTCAGGGTCGATAAGAATTGCATCGTCGAGCAGGTTTTTGATCACATCAAGACGTATGACAAAATCTTTTCCTAAAGCTGCTCCTTCGTTTTCGCGATAGTCATTGACACGTTCTAGGGCAGATGAAAAAACAGTTAGTAAAGCTTCTTTCTCCTCTTCTTTTAAATCTTCTTTTTCGGTCTTGAGTGCATCGGGTAAACGAATTGCCATTTTGAGTAATTCGGTAGTTTCCCCTTGATGAATTCCTTGTAATTGTGCAATGTAATCATCAATAACCTCTTTATTTATTTGGGTTGTATTTTTACCACTGTTTCCTTCTACATAAACAGAAACATCGATTTTACCGCGTGTTAATCCTTTGTTTAGTAGCCCCCTCAGTTGTGGTTCTAGTTCTCTAAAGATATGCGGGACTCTGAAATTTAAGTCGATATTTTTACTGTTCAGCGTTCGGATTTCAACAGTTAATTTTTTAGTTAAAACGAGTACTTCGCTTTTTCCAAACCCGGTCATTGATGTTATCATGCAGTTGTTATAGTTCTTTAATTTTTATATTTCTGAAGGAAACTTGATCTCCGTGATCTTGTAGTCCAATTTTCCCTGTTCTGAACGTTCCAAATTTAGGAGCATGTGTATAATTAGATGCTTCTGTATTTCCAAATTTAGAAGCCTTAACTAAAGCATCCCATTCTGGACCGTGGACTGTAAAAGTAACAATTTCTGTCCCATTCAATACTACACTTCCTTCGTTCTTATTGTGGTCAACAGTAAGTACTACATGGTTCCATTGTCCTGCAGGATTACAAACATCAGCGGTGGGTTGCACCATATCATACAAGGCTCCGGCTTGATGGAATTTTGGATTGGCTAGCGCATCAGGATGACGTTCATTGTCTAGTACCTGAATTTCTGGACCTGTTAAATAGGGCTCTCCAAATTCTGGACTCTCTTGAACGGCCCAAAAGATCCCACTATTTCCAACTTCAGACACATTCCATTCTATGGATAATACAAAGTTGGTATATTCGTTATCGGTAACAATGTTTTTACCTCCATCGCCATAGGTTCTATTTTCTTTAGGTGTAAAAACCATCGCATCGTCAACTACGGACCACTGGTCACTCATCCCTTCTCCATTATATTGGTGCCATCCGTTCAAGGTTTCACCATCGAATAATGCAGTCCATCCTTGTGTTGTTTCCACGGCTTGTTCTTTTTGAGGTTCAGTTGTTTTCTTTTTGTCTGGGTTTCCCTTACAGGAAAACAGCCCAACAGAAATGCACAATACAGCAAGTAGATTTTTCATTTAATTTGATTTAAAGGTTGAGTATTTTTTTTAAAAATTCTGGGTCGGTAGACCCTCCAGCAAAGTCATCAAATACTTTATCAGTTGCTTCAATGATATGACTTTGAATGAATGGCGCTCCTTCTCTAGCGCCCTGTTCTGGGCTTTTGATACAGCATTCCCATTCCATTACGGCCCAAACATCACAGCCGTATTCTGTCAGTTTTGTAAAGATTGATTTAAAATCAATTTGACCATCTCCAGGGGAGCGATAACGCCCAGCCCGATCAATCCAATCGCCATAGCCACCGAAAGCACCTTTTTTACCATTGGGTTTGAATTCAGAATCTTTCACATGAAAGGATTTTATGAATTCGTGGTAGTGATCGATATAGGTGATATAGTCGAGTTGTTGTAATACAAAGTGACTCGGATCATAGAGTATATTCACTCGTTTGTGGTTTCCTGTTGCTTTCAGGAAACGTTCAAAAGTAACACCATCATGCAAATCTTCACCCGGATGTATTTCGTAACATAAATCGACTCCATTGTCTTCATACACATCTAAAATTGGTAACCAGCGTTTGGCTAGTTCTTCGAAGCCCATCTCGACCAGTCCTTTTGGACGTTGTGGCCAAGGATGCCAGGTATGCCAAAGGAGCGAACCCGAAAATGTAGCCGAAACATTGAGTCCTAATCTCCGACTAGCAATGGCTGCTTTTTTCACAGTTTCAATTGCCCATTCAGTTCGAGCCTTTGGGTTGTTTTTGTATGCGTCGGGTGCAAAATTATCGAACATCAAGTCGTATGCCGAATGAACTGCAACCAACTGCCCTTGTAAGTGGGTAGAAAGCTCGGTGATTTCTAATCCATAGGAATTGACTTTTCCTTTGAGTTCATCGCAATAGGTCTGACTTTCTGCGGCCTTATCTAAATCAATTAGAAATGTTTCCCAAGTTGGTATTTGAATTCCTTTATATCCCAAATCAGCAGCCCATTTGCACATGCCATCAAGAGAATTGAAAGGTGCATTTTGGTCTACAAATTGCGCTAAAAATATAGCGGGTCCTTTTACTGTTTTCATAAATCTATAATTTTATAAAGTAACCCATGTATTACCATTGGCGTTCGAATCCAATACTTTTTCAATAAAAAGCATTCCGCGAACTCCATCGTGTAGTGTTGGAAATGCTCCTTCATCGTGACGTTCGTTGCGAAGGGCTTTAGCAACTCCGTTGTAAATGTTCCCCATAGAATCGAAAATTCCCTCGGGATGTCCCGGTGGGATTTTACTTCCATCCAACGAAAATTCTGAGAGATAGTCATGACCAGGTTTCAAAACCTGCATGGGTAAATCTTCAGTCAAATGGATCAAAGCATTGGGATTTTCTTGTTGCCATTTCAAGCTCCCTTTACTACCATAAATTTGAACCGTAAAGTTGTTTTCCTCTGCAGTCGCAATTTGACTAGCTCGGATTACCCCCTTACAGTATTCGGACATGCGAATCAATACCGTACCGTCTACATCTAAGCTGTTGTCTGCATACAATGTATTGAGGTCTGCTAATAACTGTTTTACTTCCATTCCAGTCACATACTCTAGCATGTCAAAAGCATGGGTTCCAATATCTCCGATACAGCAACTTAAACCCCCTTTTTCAGGATCTAAACGCCAAACTTTGGCACGTTCTTCGGGATGATGAATTACAGGATTGATCCAGCCTTGGTAGTATTGTAAATCTACTTTTTGTATGGTTCCTAACACACCTCTGCGAATCATATCCTTCATTTGACGGACCATAGGATATCCGGTATAGGTATAGGTTACTGCAAACACGGCTTGCTTTTCTTCCTGAATTGCTTCCAATTCTAATGCTTCGGCATAGGATGTTGTAAGTGGTTTTTCACAAATTACATTAAACCCATTCTCCAGCAATTTTTTTGCCATGGGGAAGTGCAAGAAATTTGGAGTTAAAACTGAAATAACTTCCATTCGTTCTTCCACTGGAAGTTTTAGTTCTTCTTCAATAAGAATGTCAAAACTGGCATAAACCCGATTCAAGGGAATACCAATGCGTTCAGCAAAACTATTATTATCTTCTATATTCGGGTTGAAGCAGCCACCAACCAATTGGTAGCGATCAAACATGTTGGATGCAATTCTGTGAACAACTCCAATGAGGGAATCTCCACCGCCCCCTAAAATTCCTAAGCGTATTTTATTACTCAATTTTATTCTTTTTTAAGTTCAATAGTTTCATTTTTAAAAATCAGGATAAACAACACCATAACGCCCAATGCAAATGCAGCTGGAAGCATCCAAATTACTTCCCAATTATGGGATCCATCGGCAAGCATGTTTTGATCTGATATTTTTCCGGCAACCCAAAAACCAATGAGCATTCCGACACCGTATGTTGCTAGGGTAATCAATCCCTGTGCAGCACTTTTTATTTTTTCACCAGCTTTGAAATCGGTATAAATCTGACCCGACACAAAGAAAAAGTCATAGCAAATACCATGCAATGCAATTCCAATAATCAGCATAAAGGCTTGTTCACCTGCGTTTCCATAGGCAAATAGTGTATAGCGAACTGCCCAAGCTAACATCCCAACCAATAAGGTTTTTTTGAAACCAAATTTCTTAAAGAAGAAGGGGAGTAAGAGCATAAAAAGGACTTCACTTATTTGTCCTAAGGTCATTTTTCCAGTCGGATTTTCCATACCCAGTTCCACTAAAAATGGATTCGCTTGTTGGTAGTAAAATGCCAACGGAATACAAATTAGAATGGAAGTAATAAAGAACATAAGAAAGTTCCGATCTTTTAGAAGTTTAAGTGCATCTAGCCCAAGAATGTCCGAAACACTGACAGCACCATCCGATTGAGAAGGTGGTGTTTTGGGGAGTGTAAAACTGATTACACCGAGAATTAAAGAAGCAATTGCAACCATAGTGAATGTGTTACTTAATGCACCTTCATCTATTGATTTTGTCGAATCCCATTGGAAGTAGCTGATCAATAAACCAGCGATAATCCATCCGATAGTTCCAAAAACGCGTATCATTGAAAAATCTTTAGCAGGATTTTTCATTTGGAAAAAAGAAACAGAATTCACTAATGCGAGGGTGGGCATATACGCCACCATATAAGCAAACACAAGAGGGTAGAAGGCATCAAAAGAAGTTGCTTGCGACATAAAGTACATCAAGACTGCCCCAATAAGATGCAATACACCTAGTATTTTTTCAGCATTAAAATAACGATCGGCAATCAACCCAATAAAGAAAGGAGCAATGATTGCTCCCCATGATTGTGTAGAAAAAGCCATTCCTGTTTCGGCACCGGAAGCACCTAGATTATTTCCTAAAAAGGTACCAAGGGTTACAAACCAACCTCCCCAGATGAAAAACTGGAGAAACATCATTAGGGACAGTTGAAATTTAGTTTTCGTATTCATATGTGGTTAGTTTAATTAGCTTAAATCTTGTGCCGCTTTAATTAATAAATTTTTAGTAGCCAAAATACCAGCTTCTTCTCCAAGTACTTTACCTTCATACTCTACTCCAATGTACCCATCAAATCCTGCGTTTTTAACAATTTGAATCATGCGTTTGTAGTCGGTATGAGTTTCGTTTCCTGCGGCGTCAAAGTCGTGAGACTTAGCGCTCACAGCAAAAGCTCGAGGCATTAGCTCTTCTACTCCTTGATAACGATCATATTCTTTCACACATGCAGAATCCCATCGAGCACCGCCAGCACGTTCCAAACAGAAATTTCCAAAATCAGGAAGTGTTCCACAGTTGGGAAGGTTTACGTCATTCAAAACCTGCATAAGCAAACCTGCGTCAGATGATAAATAGCCGTGATTCTCTACTATGATGTTGATGTTGTATTTGGCTGCATAGGTTCCAAGAGCCAAGAGGCTTTCTTTAGAATTTTCAGCCCATGCATCTGGATCTGTAACACCGAAAAGATTAATGCGAATAGAATGACAACCCATAGCTGCTGCCGTCTCTACCCATATGTGATGCTTTAATACGCCTTGTTTTCTTTCTGCTGCCGATGAAACTGCTAAATCTCCTTCACGATCAATCATGATTAAAAGGTTTTTCATGCCATGCATTGCTGCTTTTTCATTACTCTTTTTAATGAAGTTTGCGTGAGCAGCTGCTGGATTGTCAGCTTTGGTAACATCTGTGTATAGTTGACTTACATATTCTAAACCTTCAAAACCAAGTTCATGTGACTTCGCTGCAAAAGCATAAGGATCCATGCTTCCTCCGCGAATAGCTTGGTTCAACGACCACTGAGCTAGAGATAGTTTGAAAAAAGGCTCTGTTATCAGTCCGTTTGAGAGTGGGGCTCGTGCCACTTGAAGGTTGTTGCATGCATATGCTCCTACTGTTGTGAGGCCAAGACCTACAACTGCACTCTTCATTATAAAGTTTCTTCTTTTCATAAACCTTGTTTCTTTGTCGTTAATTATATGTTAGTCAGCATAGGGCTGAATTTTATTTTTGTTTAAAAAAAGAGTTCATTTTGATTTATAAATAAACTCAAACCTAATCTACCACTATTCGGTTTCTTAACTGATTTTTAATCTACAGGATAGCATATTTTTAAAACGAAAACGTTTTAAATTATTTTTATGTTTAAATCTAGCTAAAAAGATGCGTAATTCACAATCTTTGTATCTATATTTATTGAATCTCAAAAATACTTTAATATGAACACAAATGACAATACAACCGAATTCGACGCCATTGTTGTTGGAACCGGAATAAGCGGAGGTTGGGCTGCTAAAGAATTAACCGAAAAAGGACTGAAAACACTTGTCCTTGAACGCGGTAGAATGGTCAAGCATATTGAAGATTACCCAACCATGAATAAAGATCCATGGGATTTTCCTCATGGAGATGTCGTTACTCAAGAAACTAAAGAAAGACAGCCAAAACAAAGTAGAACAGGGTATACGACGCGCGAATCGTCAAAGCACTTTTTTGTTGATGATATTGATCATCCTTATAATGAAGAAAAACAATTTGACTGGTGCCGTGGATATCACGTCGGTGGTCGATCATTAGTATGGGGACGTCAAAGTTATCGTCGAGGTGATATTGATTTTGAAGCGAATGCAAAAGAAGGTATTGCTGTTGACTGGCCAATCCGATATGAAGATATCGCACCTTGGTACAGCTACGTAGAACGTCATGTCGGAATTAGTGGTGAGAGTTTATCTTTGCCTCAACTTCCAGATAGTGAGTTTTTAAAACCTATGGAATTGACCTGCGTGGAAGACCATTTAAAAGGATCCATTGCAGATAAATATACCGATCGCCTTTTAACGATTGGACGTGTTGCACACATTACAGAAGGAACAAAACCGGGCGCAGGCCGAATTACTTGTCAGCATCGAAATCGATGTGCTAGAGGGTGTCCATTTGGGGCCTACTTTAGTAGTAACTCTTCTACACTTCCAATGGCGGAAGAAACTGGGAATATGACTATGAAAACCAATGCAGTAGTGCATGAAGTGCTTTATGATCCCGAAACCAAACGCGCAACGGGAGTTCGTGTAATTGATGCAATAACTAAAGAAACTACTGAATACAAAGCCAAAGTGATTTTCTTGTGTGCCTCTGCGGTTGCGAGTACTTCTATTTTAATGCAATCTAAATCGGCTTCTTTTCCAAATGGAATGGGGAATGCTTCAGGAGAATTAGGACACAACTTAATGGATCATCATTTTCAGGTAGGTGCTCGTGCCGATGTTGAAGGATATGAAGATCAATATTACACAGGAAGAAGAGCCAACGGTGTTTTTATACCGCGTTTTAGAAACCTAGGTGGTGGCACCAATCAAAAAGACTTTTTGAGAGGCTACGGATACCAAGGTGGAGGTAGTCGAGGTTCTTGGACTGATAATGTAAAAGAAATGGCCTATGGCCCTGAGTTCAAAGAAGCAATTCTTAACCCAGGTGGATGGACCATGGGACTGAACGGTTTTGGAGAAGTTTTACCTTACCATGAAAACAAAATGACACTTGATTATGACAAACTAGATCAATGGGGTCTTCCTACTGTTACTTTCGACGCAACTCTTTTCGAAAACGAATTGAATATGCGAAAAGATATGAAAATGCAGGCAATGGAAATGTTAGATAATGCTGGATTCAAAAATGTTTCTGGATACGATAACGATTATCATTTAGGTTTAGGAATTCATGAAATGGGAACTGCTCGAATGGGACGTGATCCTAAGACTTCTGTTCTTAATGGAAACAATCAATTGCACGAAGTTCCCAATGTATTCGTTACCGATGGAGCTGCGATGACCTCTGCAGGGAATGTAAACCCTTCCTTAACGTATATGGCGTTGACCGCAAGAGCAGTAGATTTTGCTGTAAGAGAATTGAAAAAAATGAACCTTTAAAAGCCTAGATCATGCAAAGAAGAACCGCATTAAAAAATATTGGACTTTCGTTTGGAGCACTTACCTTAAGTTCAACAGTTGTTAGTTTATTTGAAAGTTGTCAAACCGGAGCTGCAGCTTGGTCTCCCGAATTTTTCACTGCTGAACAAGCAGGATTTGTGAGTAAAGTAATTGACGTGATGTTGCCCA
>Ga0209533_1005166_pt1 | contig 11184 bp, 12 predicted proteins | sample COG_04_FD_184748 | JGI IMG/M metagenome (GOLD analysis project Ga0209533, IMG submission 184748) | Pelagic Microbial community sample from North Sea - COGITO 998_met_04 (SPAdes) (version 2) | ecosystem: Environmental > Aquatic > Marine > Neritic zone/Coastal water | place: Helgoland, sampling... | reverse complement strand
ATTGAACTATAGCCATGTCAACTAAAGGAAGTCAGCCAAGAACACTAAATCGAGATGCCGCCAAGTATCGCAGCAATCTCTCGTCAATCAAGCAGGACACTCGCAAGGCTTCGGACAAGCGGGAGGTTCCCAAGGATCAACTGCCAGCAGGTATTCGGTCGCGCACTATTTACGGAGGGAGCAAGTAATGGAAGATACTGACGATGTGCTAGAGAAGATCAACGCTATCTTGGCGGAACACTCTATGAACTACGCCTTCGCCATCCTTGACGAGGACGGAGACCTGCGTTACGACTACAGCAACTGGCGCGTGGGCAAGATGCTATTCGCGGACAGTCTGATTGATATGTCGCAGGAAATGATGATGCTAGACGACGCTATCTGGGGTGAAGTCGAAGATGAGGACGAGGAAGAAGAAGAGGACTGATTATGAGCGAAGAACTACAACTGGAGACTAAGAACTTCATCACGAAGAAGCTTAAGGACGCCCAGGAGGCTTCTAATCACGGTCGATCCTGGTGCAATCGCAATCCCAAGCACTGGGCATTGGTGGCACAGCACATCATCCAGAAGCCCGATGAGGTCAGTACGTTCCTGCGCAAGAACAAGATTACACGCAACTTTTACTACGACGTGCAGACGGAGCTAATGGCAGACCCAGAGTCTTCAGAGATACGCAATGCGTGGGCATCCGAGATATCATCCGTGTTGTTCCAGGGGCTAGACACCTACCGCAAGTCGCAGAATAGCTACTCTGATCGTGTGGAGAGTGGGGACATTGAGATTGACGGCAACGAGCTGTTCAAGCAAGGCAAGAGCTTACAGGCGTTCAACGACATTCACTCAAAGCTGACGGGCAACAACATTCAGCGAGTGGTGGTGGAGCACAAGACCACGCTAGACGAGGCTGAGGAGTATGCTCGTAAGATGCTAGAGGGTATACCAGAGGCAGAGATCGTAGACTAACATGAGGTTCTCAGAACATCCAATACTCAAGGGTCCATCGCCCGAAGCCATCAAGAAGCTGTGCTTCAACGACGACGGCTCTACGAAGCCAGAAGGTCTCAAGGCACTCGTGGAGATGCACCGCCAGCACGAGGACGCTATAGCCAATGCTGATGCTGACCCTCTGAACTTCGGTGTGTCGCTGGAGGGCTGGGTGTATGCCGACAAGATGCTCGAGGACTACGATACGCTTATGATCTTCGGTGGCAATCGCTGTTTGGCTGGTGAGCAGGAAATTTACGATCCTGTCCAACAAAAAAGCCTCCGCGTCGATGAGATCGAGGGAGACTTTCATGTGCTGGCCTGGGATGCGGCTAAAAAGCAGAAAGTATCAACAAAAGCTCTGGCCCCATTTCGTAAGCCTCCATTGGACTTATTTCAAGTTCGACTAGGAAACGGAGAAGCCCTTCACTGTTCCAACACTCACCAGGTTCTGTCATTTGGTTCATACTCTCAGATAGCTGGCGTAGAATTTCTAGACGTTCCAGTTTCCGAAGACGCTTCGTTTGCTGACCTTCCCGCATCCGACGGATACCATCTTCTGTCCACTTTGGACATTGACCCTTCAACGTCTCTCGAAGGTGTTCGGCGTTTGATGAAAACAGCTCAAGATTCCCAATGGAATTATTCTGTTTATTTCCGTCAATATGATGGACAACTTCACTTGGTAGAAGGTAGCGACCAAGATTCTCCTCCATCACCAGACGATGTTCTAGAATATATTTCGTGTGCTTGCGCTGGTTCGGATGGTTCGGAGTGTAAATCTCAATATAACCGCTTTTATTTACAATTCGACCTCCCTTCCAATCTGGATGACCTTCAGCGGAGCGAGGACCAGTCCTCTGACACTCAATCCCATTCTTTTTGCAAACCTTGTAAATCAGTTTCGCGGTCACGCGGGGATCAAGAGTTCTTTGAAGCTCGCCAGCAATCCATTGTTGAGTTTTCCCATCGTCTTCAATCCAGCTTCTTATCTGGGACACAGGGTATTCGATTCTATGTTTTCTCGTCATATAGTGGTAATAGACTTTATTATACCACGCTTGTCAAGTCTCATTTCCTCCGAAACGATACCGTGTGGGATTTCACCGTCCCAGAGTACCATAATTACTTTATTGGCGAAACGAACCAACACAATTCAAGTAAGACCGAGTATGGCGCTAGGAGCGTCGTGAAGGCTGCACTAGAGAACCCTAAGTCTATCATCGTATGTTTCGCGCAGGACGCTGACGCATCCATCAGGACGCAGCAATCAGCCGTCTACCGCTATCTACCCCCAGAGTTTAAGGTGAAGACCAAGGGTGTGTTGGAGTATTTGAACTACACCGTCAAGAACGGCTTCACTGGGCAGTCATTCATTCTACCCAACGGCTCACAGGTGCTATTTCACACATACAGCCAGTTCATCGCCAACCGTAGTAAGTTTGAGGGTCTTGAGCTGGGTTCTAAGACACCAGAGTGGCACAACATCGGCCTGTGGCCAGACGAGTACCTAGAGGACGGTGATTTGATCCGCACCATGCGATTCCGCCTAGCTACGCGGGATGCTAAGATGATGCTGACGTTTACGCCTATTGATGGCTACACGCCATTCGTGGCTGAGTTTTTAAAGGGAGCAGAGACAAAGAAAACGCGCAAAGCACCATTGCTAGATGGCGAAGAAGTTCCAGTGACGCAATATAGCCCAGAGAAGGACGCAGGTATCGTATACTTCCACTCTGAGTTCAATCCGTTCGGCGGATATGAGCGTATCGCAAAGGAACTGAGGCACAGCACACGAGACGAGATCCTAACTCGTGCGTATGGTGTTCCAGTCAAGTCAATGACATCTCTGTTCCCCCTATTTAGCCAGAGCGTACACGTGCTAGAGCACAAGGACTTCCCCGACCTGTCGGACAAGAAGAAGTTCACCTGCTACCAAGTGGTTGACCCCGCTGGTGCTCGTAATTACACTAGTCTGTGGGCTGGAGTCACGGGCGTAGGCTCGGACACGGAGATCTATATCCGCAGGGAGTGGCCAGACCGCAAAACCTACGGACCTTGGGCTGAGTTTGGTGATCCACACTGGAAGTTCGGACCAGCATCCAAGAAGCTGGGCTATGACGTTGTCGGATACTGCAAGTTGTTCTCGGACATCGAAAAAGAGCTGGGAATCGAACCATTTGAGCGCATCGGTGACTCCCGCTTCTTCGCTAACGAGAATGCCGACAATACCGACCTATTTGACCAGTTCTCGGCCCACGACTTCCATTACGTGCCATCTATGGGTTCACAGGAAGAGCAGGGACTGACCGCCATCGACGATTGGTTCTTCTACAACGTAAACCTGCCCATCGACGGCGCAAACAAGCCCCGCGTCTACATACACGAGGACTGCGGCAATCTAATCTATGCCATTATCAACTATGGCGCACAAAAGAAGAAGGACGAAGCGCTGAAGGACTTTATTGACTGCCTTCGCTATCTGCGAACAGCAAACTACGGTCAAGGACCAGAACACTACTCGGGCGGCAAGCTAAAGTGCTTGGTTAGCTCGGGAGGATACTAATTATGACAGAATCAGAACACGAAACATGCAAGTCCCTAGCAGAACAGCTAGGCAAACCATACACAGCGATGTCAATTGGCAAGCTACGAGCTGCTGTATGTTCAGAAGAAGACCTAGACGGCAAATACATCCTACCGACAGGCGTTCTCAAGATCACGGCGCAAATCAAGGGCGAGATCAAGGTTATCGAGGAAGCGTCACCAGCAATCGTCACGGTTCGCGTCCTGCACCACCAGACGGGTAATCCTCGCTTTATATTCGCTGAAGACCCCGATACACGCAGGAAGGTTCGCGTGTCAGTGCCAAAACGACACAAGCATATCATTAATCAAGTCGGCAAGCGACTCAAGGTCAACAAAGTAGATCAAGATGGAACAACATACTACCGATACCCAGCTATCTAGGCTGTTCATAGCAGACAACGCCGACGTATGGGCGACAATCGACATGATTCGAAACGATAAGGTCGGTAACATTGACGCTATGACCGATGAGGGCTGGGCTGACTCACTTGGATACGACGAAAACCGACTGGTAAAAATAGCGAGTTTAGTCAAGTCTAGGCGAGCACTTGACACGCGTGTTAGTCTCTCGGTATCGAGTCAGTGCAGCGTAATTAATCAATAGGACTGTCTGTGGTAAAATGAAAACAATGGCTATAAATAGAAATCAAGATAGAGACGAGTCGGATGTATATTTTGACGAGTTCGACTACAATCAGTTCAAGGAAACCTTTGACGAGGATGTGGACAGTCTTGCTGACTTCATCAAACGATGCTCGGATTCTGCCGACATCCGCCATTGCCAATGGGAGGGCAAGACAACCGACCTAAAAAAGTCTGGCGAGACAGCTTTTCCCTTCCAGAACTCTAGCGACACCGAGGTACGCTTAGCCGAGTATCACATCTCCTCTCAGATCGCTATTAACGAGAATGCACTCCGCAAGTCGTCCATTCGTGCCTATCCACGAAACGTTCAAGACGTAGCACGTTCAGCGGAGGTCACGGCCTTCATGAAGTGGCTTCGTGACGCTGGAATCAAAGACTTCTGGCAGCAAATGGAGAAGTCAGACAATTACGCACAGGAGAAGTCTCTCCGTGTGGCGTATTGCGACTACAAGTCCCCCACCAAGCGTTCCTACGAGAAGATCTTCGACCTAGAGGAGATTCAGAAGAGTTTCCCAGAGCAGGCAGATGACTATATCGAAATCCTAGCCGACGAAGACCGCGTAGAGGAAGCACTGGAAGTATTTAACTCAATCCCAGGATGGGAGATCAACGAGAAGCGCGTAAAGAAGGCACTCCGCGAACTACGCAAGACTGGAACAGCTAAGTTCCCAGTAACCATTGAAGATCAGGGCGAGCCAGTGGTGCAAGTCCTAGCACCAGATGAAGAGTTCTTCGCCCCAAGCTATACAACAAATTTCTGCGACGCACCTCGCTGTCACATACGTAAGCCAATGACCTGCCAAGAGATCCTCAGTCGCGTAAGCTCTGAGGGTTGGGATAAGGACTGGGCTGACTGGGCAGTAGAGAATGAGCGCGGCACACTTAACGCCTTCCGTACAAGCAGCTCGATCCCGAACCCTCGGCAGCCATCTTCAATTGACGAAGACCGCGACCTGATTGATGTTGTCTTTACGTTTGAGCGTCTAATTGACCGAGACGATCTAGCAGAGGGTATTTACCTCACAGTCTGGAGTCCCGAGTTTGGTGATAGCGATGGGCAAGTCCCACCATTCGCCAAGCGCACACTGCTCAGTGGTATGCGCCAATTACCTTTCATCGTGCAGTCCCGTAGCTACGGCGCACGAACACTATACAGCGCCCCGACAGTTCCTGAGCTGCTGAAGGCAAGCCAGAAGAACCAAAAGGTTCTCCGAGACGCAAACATGGACAACTCAGCTTACGAGGTGAGTCCCTCCCTGCTTGCGCCGCCAACGTGGGATCACGGTCGTCCAGGCCCTGGTGGCGTATATGCCACGCGCACTGGTCAAGCACCGTCATATCTGCAACGTAACACGAACTTCGGCGCTGTGTTTAATTTGGAGAAGGAGATTGTATCGGAAGCAAGTCTATTGATGGGACACGATCCGTCGGATCCAATCTCAGTTCAAATGCAGATTGCCTCGACTAATCGCCACCTTACCTTCGCCCAAGACGTTCTGAAGCTGGTCTACGAGATGTACAAGATCAAGGGACCAGAGGAGCTATTCTTCCGCGTTACTGGTCGCCCAGAGCCCGTTCAGTTCATCAAGGACGCAGAAGAGACCGAGATGGATGTGTCCGTGAGCTTTAACACCATGTATGACGATCCAGCGAAGATGGAGAAGATGTCACGCACCATTATTCAAGCAGCACAGCTAGATACATCTGGTCGTGTGAACAATGAGGCTGTCGTTGACTTCCTACTTTCGATGGCTGACCCAATGGCTGCTGAGACTATCTTGCTACCCGCTGAAGTTGGCACTGACAAGATCAAGAACGAAACACTCTCTGATATTGCTCAAATGTCCGCTGGTATTGCCCGCGCACCTGCCGCTAATGCTGCCGAACTGCGTATGCAAGTTGTCGGTGAGTATGAAGGCGAGCAACAGCAAATCCAAGAGTCTGGTCAAGTCGAATCTATCCTGTTCACCAACCCTCAGTTCGTGTTCCTCCTCGGAGAATACAAGAAGCAGCTTGAGATGGCGATTGCACAGAAGAAGAACGGCACTGAGTTCGGAATCTACGGAACCGAAGCAGCAAGTGTCGGCAATATGGAAACCCAGAACCTTGAAGGAGGCGCATAATCGTGAATTTTACTGAATTTAAGAAGCATCTTAACGATAATCCAGAGATTGGTCGTGTACTCTACGAATACTTAGAGGATCGCCGCGATCAAATGCTCTCACAGCCTTGGTATTCCCCAGACAAGTATCTGGGCAACAAGTGCCAGACAATCGCACAGTTCCTAACAGCGGATCTAATGGAGGAGTTTGACTTCAAGAAGCACTCCCGCAAAGACGACCGATAGGACACCACGTGTTATAATTTCACTAACAGCCTCCGCCTTGGCTGATTTAAACCCATAGGTAGATATGACAGATACACTAGAAGCGGACATCCCTGATTCCGAAGAAGCAATTCAGGAGAACAAATCCCCAGAGCAGCGCCGACAAGATCTTTTACAAGAGCGACTCGACAAAGCATCTGGTTTAACGGACGAGACAGAGCCAGAAGCTTCCGAAACCGAAGACGAAGAGGACGACGAAGAAGAAGTCGAAATCCCAGAGGTCGATGAGGATGAAGAGGAAGAAAGCGATGACGAGTCAGAAGACGTTCCTTCAGATGATGGAGGATTTGACATTGAGGATCTAGACGAGGACGAGCTAGAAGCACTTACACAGCAAGTAGCATCTAAAGCAGGGAAAGCCCTGACTAAGGCGCGGTTGCAGGATAAAGAGCGGAAAGCAGAGATTGAGAAGCTACAAGAGCAAGTGCAGGAGTTATCTGCAAATGTTGTTACAAGCGACAATCCATATGCCAACCTTAGATCAGTAGAGAGCGCAGACCAAGCAATCAAGCAAACGGAGGTCAACATTAAAGGTTGGAACCGCAAGCTGATTACTGATCGGGTTGAGCAATATAACGAAAAGACTGGTGAAGACGAGTCTGGTGTTATGTTCGGCAGCCAGTTCATGTCGGTTGATCAACTACTCAATGCCATTGACAGGGAAGAGGAGAAGCTAGAGCCATTACGTAATCGCAAGTCGGAGATCAAAAAAGTCTCAGAAACGCTTGGGGATACAGATGGTTTCATCGGAGAAGTCCGTGGCAAACTAGGGATCGAAGACGACTCGGACGAAGCTAAGGAGTATGAAACTCTTTTGTCTAACCCAAAGTTCGAGTTGGTTAAGAATATCCTCCCAGAGTATGCAAAGGAGCTAATTGAGATCCTTGGTCGTGCGGCAGTAACTAAAGTGCCAGAGACCAAGAAGTTCAGCAAGAAGCTCAAGCGCAAAGCTCCCAAGTCTAAAACAGAGAGCGTCTCACTGGATACAAAAGCTGGTCGATCACCGAAACGGTCGAACGGTACTAGTGTACAGGTCAAAAAACTGCAAAAGATCGTAAGCGATCCAAGGCAAACAATAGCTGCTCGGCGCGACGCTGACCAGCAAATCAGAATCTTAAACAGAAAATAATATCATGGCAGAATCATATTCAAGTACAGTCGGTAATCGCGAGTCCCTCCGCCAAACAGCGGAACTCCTTGCAGCTGACATCACACCCGTAACAGGCTTGCTGAACCACACAGCAACCAAGAACAAGCGTCCGCGCGTCCTCATGGACAAGCTCAAAGCTGTGGCAAATACACCACACGTTGAAGGTGCTGACACAAACGCTGGTCGTGACGCATTCTCGCAAGTTCGCGAGTTTGAAGGTCAAGCACAGCGCACAGTTGTTGAGTACGCAGTATCCAAAGAGCAAGAGCAAGAAGACTCCGCTGTTGTCGCAAACATGATCAAAGCAGCCGACAAGTCTGCAATTGAAGTTGCGATTGACAAAGAGTTCGTTCTTTGCGGTGACCAAGGCAAGACTCCTGACGTTCCAGGTTCAACTGGTGGTGCTACCGCTGGTATCGGCGCTCTTATCTCCAGCGTTGCAGCAAATGGTGTTGACGCACTCTATGTAACTCCAGCAGCATCCATCTACGGTGGCCTCAAGGCTGACTACGATGATGCCGCAATGGGCGCACAAATCGCTTCGATGTGGAGCCAAGACACAACCATGCAAGATCTTTGGTTGGTCGCTGGTCCAGGTCTTCGCGAGCACATCGTTGCTTCGTTCACACGCACAGCAGGTGCAGCTTCTCAAGTTGATTACAACGTGAATGGTACTACTACTATCCCTTGGATGGTTGAGATCATTGACTCTCAGTTCGGTCAAATCAAGATGAAGAGCGCAAACCCTAATTGCATGCCTTCCTCGGATCGCGGTTACTTCATCAACCCAAGCCTTCTTAGCGTTGCTGAGTACCAAGGCATCGAGTCAGAGAACTATCCTTTCTTGGGTGGCTCTTACAAGGGCGCGGTTGACACACGTTACGCACTCATGACCACTGGACCTAATGGTCTTGGAAAGGTGGCCTTCAGCGACGAAGCGTAGTTAGTTAGTTAGTTTCGGGAGGCGGTTGATCAATTCAGCCGCCTCCCTTTACTTGCATGTTACAATAAACCACAGAGACACATAGATTATGATGAACAAACCAAAATGTAAGAAAAAGGGCAACACTGCTGGTAAAGTAAAAAGCAAGTATTAGAATTATGAGAAAGATATTAACTGATGAAGAGCTGACAGCACTGGCAGCAAAAATGGAGTTGCGTCGGCAATGGTTAATGTCCCCAGCAGGTCGCGCCCGTCGGGACGAGGTGATGCGTCAATACATGAAAAAGACGTATGGCAGTGGCAATAAGAGGAGTGAGAACAGTGTTCTAAACTTTGCTGGCTGCTTCGACGTGTTTGAACAAAAGGAAATGCAGTATGAATGTCAAGCGATTGACGGCACGGACTTTGTAAACCCAGACTATCTGGCATGGAAACAGAAGGACTTTAAGGAGCGCGGCCTCACAGGCGAGTGGCTGTAACACTTAACCAAATTTAAAGATAATGGCAAACACAAGAACATGGAATGAGGTCATCGGGCTAACTCAAGCACGAGCTGGAGCAGCTTTCTCTTCGGGAACTGAGTTGACCAACATCGGGTTCTTGTTGAACTCAGCGGCTCGGACAATCTACGACGAATCCCGCTACTGGGAACGTTACTTGGTGCTAGAGCCTCGCACAGCATCTCGTGGGTATATTGCCACAACTGAGGACGGCTACAACGTCTACGGCGGCGGATTCGGTCCGTCAAATGGTCTGTACGTGCGTAACGGCGATGCAAATGCAAAGCCAAGCTACAACATCGTAGAAGACAAGCAAGGAGTATTTAGCCTTAGCTGGAATGGATCTCGATGGGAGATTGCTTCGCTGGTATACATTACCTCTGCTGGTATCATCGTCACAAGTGATGGCGATTGGCTATATGAGCCAGGTGATATCCTTTACTACAATGACGGAGTAGATGCCACACCACCAGAAGCAGGATGGGTTACAGATCAAGGCGTAGACCTATCTCCGTATGTCCAAGAGCTTTCCGAAATCGGTGAAGCTATTGCATACTGGGGCGCAGCAAAGTGGTCTGGCAACGATCCGCGAACCCTCACAGCATACCCAGACAGCAATGGCATTCGCGTTGCAAGCAATGTCACGGGAACAATCTACGTAGCATACAAGAAGGCCTGGACAGACACATACGGCAACGGGGAGTCTGGCACAGTGTCAGAAGTCCCATCCGAGTGGGCAGAGTTCATGGCATATGACGCTGCACGATCCTACAGAGCCTCACAGGACAGCGAGAGCGGTTTCAACCCCATAGCCCTGCGTGATGTAAACAACGCCCTTGAGCGGGCGCTCATGAAGCCTAGCAGGGACGGAGCTATTGCGGCACTCACCAATCAACTTAAAACCCAGTATTCGACTGATAACTCGGTCACGTAAATATGGCGCACTTTAGATTCAGACGATCCTTTGGCAATGTTGGAACGCGTAGGTTTCGTGGCGCACGACCACTTGGCTCAACCCCAGCATTCTCGGCAGAAGCTCAGAACTATTTTAGCCGACTTGACACTGCGGGTGACACCACCTACGTTGACTACAAGCAGCCACTAGCTAACTACATTGATAGTCTAGTAGCACTAGGTGGAGCTTACTGGGATAATATGAAGTCTGCCGCGTCCTTTGTGGGTGTAGGTATTCAGGGTATCACTGTTCCGCTACGTGACGGGATGACCGTTCCGACCAACAACAACTTTGTTGCAGGTGACTTGGATCAGTTGACTGGTCTAAAAGGTGGAAACACAAAGGAACTAGCAACTGGAATTTCAGACAATCAGTTTACTACTAGCAACGCTTCTGCCTCTGTTTACGCAACCGAGGCGGCTACAACTGGAGCGCATCTAAGTAATGACTTTAATAACGGTGCTGTTAGTCTTCGTGTAGGTAGTCCAACTTTTGTATGTTTAAGGGGTTTGGCCACGAACACATCAATAGTAACTGCTGGTGTTACTGGTCTTATTGGTCTTACTAGAAACACTGACACTGACTTGGATGGTAGGGCAAGCCAAACCAATGTAACCGAAGCCAATGCAGGCACATTACCACGAAATAAAGAAATCTTTGTTCTTTCAAGAAACGCAGCTCAGTTTGCTGACAGTCGCCTAGCAACCTACCACGTCGGCCCTGCACTTAACCTTGCAACCCTCGAAGCACTGCAAGACACCCTCATCACAGAAATCGCAGCAATTTAATTATGACCCCATCAGAATACCTAGCTACTAATCCTGCGCCTGAAGAACTCAGCTACAACTATCTTCTAATCCCAGCAGAACTGCGGGACTCAATGATCGCCAAGCAGGACACCCTGACTACTAGCAATCACATCAGCCCAGTGCTGTTGATTGACGGACGCTACGGTGCTTGCTGTGACCTTTACACAGAGGTCGGCGCAGGCGGTATCTACCACGAACTGTGGGAGATGCTTGACCAAGC
>Ga0209533_1005158_pt1 | contig 11196 bp, 1 predicted proteins | sample COG_04_FD_184748 | JGI IMG/M metagenome (GOLD analysis project Ga0209533, IMG submission 184748) | Pelagic Microbial community sample from North Sea - COGITO 998_met_04 (SPAdes) (version 2) | ecosystem: Environmental > Aquatic > Marine > Neritic zone/Coastal water | place: Helgoland, sampling... | reverse complement strand
GTCCGTGTCCCACCCCAAGGCTCCTAGGCCTAGGAGCTCTTGCTCAATTGCGTAAGCCCCTACAGGCACGTATAGAGGGACTGTTTTCAGTGTTTCAACTCTATCTATGTACCTTTCCTCTCCTGAAGGAAAGCGAATAGCGTAGCCCTTCTTTAGGTTGATACTAGGTAAATACCTAATGTCAAAGTCTACATAGTCTGAGTTGGTGTAATTTTGGGGCGAAAGTCTTATCGTGTATTCAGGGCGTTTGTCGTACTCCGGGCGCTCTCCTTCCCATACCTTACCTTGACGAGTTTTGACCGCTAGGGAATACCTACCGTTAGAGTAGTTAAGTACCGCGTTAAAGTGTGCTAACATACTTTTAACGTTTTCAAAGATAGACTTCGAAGTATCAATATAATGATTTGTCTGGTGTCTTGTTACATAGCTTTGAGACAAATCCTCCCACCCTACATATCTCCAGTATTTGACGCCGTCCGCATCGTATAAAGAATATCCCGAGTCTGAAAAACCCTTCAATGAACTTCTAAGCTTCTTAACTAAAGGGTTTCCATCGCTGCTCAGCTTGCTTCCTTCTAGAGACCTGAACCTTCTAAATGTTAGTACTTGGCCCGCAGTCCACGCAGGGTCGTTTATACTAGTGATAAAGGTAGAGGTTACCGCGTTTATAGATCCGACCCTCACGTACCCTAAAGTAGATCCCGCACCTCTACCTAGCGAGTTGCTTCTAGCTGCGTCGAACTGTTGCAGTTTGGTTAAGTCTTCTGGGCTGACCTCCCACTCGTGAAAAGTTTGCGCCCCTCTACCTATTATAGTTATAGTATAGGACTCTTCCCCCATATCAGGAACGAAGTCTTGAACACCTTCGCCTGAGTCTTTAATAAAGAAAGGCGCACGTTCTGTGCTTATATCGGCATCGGTAAAATCGCCGTATGCGGTACCTGCAGTTTTAGTATTATCCGCCCAGCTTAGTTGGCCCGAAGGAGTCCAGACCCAGTTAGGGCTTATCTTTTGCCACCCATTGTACCGACGCCCCAACTTACCTATAACGTCTATAAATGATACTTCGAGGTATTCTACGTTATCATATTGTACGCTGCTTGTCTCACTCACTGTCCCTTTGAAGATTAACTCCCCGCTAACAGGAGCAAAAACAGAATAGACCGACCTTGGAGTAGGGGGAGCCCCTAGCATATCGCCAGAAGGAACAGCTATTGTTACAGTAGACTTCGCATCACAATACTTTGCTGCGGCATTAAAAGACTCAAAGTCTATATCATTATCAATGCTCAAGCCCCTTCCATACACAGGATTAGTGAGGTAGTCTAATAGTTGCCATGCGGGGTTAGTGCTAACTCTTAGGTCTTTTATCCCCTCCTTAGAAACGAATCTGTACTTTATAAAGTTTCCAAACTGATCTAACTCTGCTTGAGGTATATCTGATACTATAGAGTACCCCGTAGTAGTATCGTACTCTAAAATAGAACCTAAAGCAGTCTGTCCCGTACCTAGCGTGACGGCCAGAAAAGAGTCGCTGTCAACCTCTGGCCTATACGTAGTCTCAAACCTGCACATAGAGGGTAATGTTATACTTCCGGTTGCAGTCGGGTCGGAATTATTTAGAAATAGCGTCCGAAAAGACGGTATATTTTGGATAGCCAAGCAGTTACAGGGGGCGAAAAATGTAAGGCTAGACCCCTGCAGCCATACAAAAGCCAATCCAGAAGCAAACAAATCTTTGGTTACAAAGCCCGCTGCTGGCAAAACATAAAAAGTTGTGGCCGTTCCGCCTACTGAAAGGGATAAAGTGGCCGTTTCAAAATCTGCCGCTTGCGCTTTTAAAGCTAAGGCTGTAGTAAAGTTTGCAAAGCTGGAAGAGAAGGTGCCTTCTGTGTTTATGTTAATAGTATACGCATCATATCTAGTAAAGCTGAGGGCATCTAAGTCATCTATTACAACCCCTAGGGCTAGTGCGTTAGCGTCTCCTAAGACTCCTCCCACAACTGTAACTCCTGTACTGACCCCTGAAGCTATATAAGGAAAGGTCGCTGTAGGGCCTGAGGGGTCCTCCGAATTAAAGGAGTTGGTGTCTACTTCGGTAGGGTAAGGGTAGTTAGTTTTAATTGTAGCTGTTTCGCCAGACACAGCCTCCGTAGCTGTCACTACCCTAGACGCGAAATTCTCTAAGCTATCTGCAAAGGATAGCACTGACTCCAGCTCACCCTCTAAATTTCTGCGCTTGGATATATCTGTTACGCTAGTAACTAGAGCGGAACTAGTAGCCGCAAACGTAGAATAGTATTGTTCTAACGTAGCTATATCTGTGCTATTCCAAACAGAAGCAGTAGTTGTAGGCCTAAAGTTATAAGACTCCCAACCTCCGGCTGTGCCTAGAAGCGCTAAGGAGTTACTATCTGCTGCGGTATACGTATTGGTATTAAAAGCTTTTATAGTTACGGGTTCGTTTCCTAAAGCTTTAGGAACTATTACATCTCTTGCCTTATTATATCGGGCTATATTATCGGTGGTTTCGCCCTCTTCAACTAAGTAGCTATTCCCAGAAGCGTTAAATGCGCCTAAGCCTAAAGGAGCGCTAGGGTCCCAGGTGGCGTTAATTCCAAAAGAATTAAACTGGGTTAAAGACGTTGAGGACATCAACCCTGAAAATAGTAGATGGTCTTCATTTGCAGAGGCAGTATAAGTAAGTTGAGCATTATTAACTTGAGAAACGCTTAGAATACCTTCTGCGCTGTCAAAAGTGTAAGTAGGCTTGTAGCAGCCCTCCACAAGCATTAAGCTGTGGGAGGTTAAAGGGTTTTTACATGCCGCTAAATTATACAAGTTATATGTCGCGCTTCTACCGCTTGGCCTATCTATATCTTTGTACACCGGTGAAGGAACTCGGGCCGTACTAGTTATAGCAACAGCAGTGCTGTAAAAGGGGAAAACTAAAAAGCTAGGGTAGGTTATTCCATCGGCCACAATAGTAGTTGACCAGTCGGTGGGTACTATACTGTTGTAGTAGTAAGTGCCTGTAAGGTCCTGAACCTGCCCTAGGCAAGAGACTGATTGTCCCCAAGTATCTGCCCCCGCAGTAACCGTGCCCGCAAAGTGAAGGTAGTTATAGTGTCTTACAGAATCAGTGCCAAGCCCGCTTCCTTGGCCTGGGACCTCCGAGGAGCCTACAAAAGGGTTACCAGGAGCAAAGTTAGTGCCGTCTCCGGTGCCTGTCAAATCGTAACTAGTAATATAGTAGTCTCCTGCTTGAACAGGATTTTTTGTCGCGTCAGCAAGGTCCTGAGGGTAAGAAAGTAAGGTAGAGTCTGTGTAGTTTTTACTTCCTGAGTATAGAAAGCTGGCATCTCCCGCAATAGCTGTAGTTCCTGTAGGCATCCAAATAGTTTTAGCATACGGCTTCTTGCTAGACACATTGAACGGGACTGTATAATTGTACTCGGGACTATTTAAAGGTGTTAAGGTACTTGAAGCAGAAAAATTTGAGACCGTTGCTTCAGGGCTGTTAAGAATATATAAAATTTGATCTACACTCCCAGAAGTTCCCTGTACGTGCACATCAAAAGGTTGAGGAACTGTAGTTCGAAGACCTTTATGCCATGCAGGGCCAGTTGTTGAAACTCGAGTTCCCGACGGGTCTCTCATGTAGTAGGCCTTATTAGTCCCACCCACATCTAAAGAAAGCTTTGCCCAACTTTCTGGGTACAGACCTTCTCTGTGGTTGTTAAGTATATGAGAGTAGTCTTTCTTGAACACAACCGTAGTGTTTTGAGATAAGTCCATATCAACGTACCTATTGACAAAAACAGAGGTTCCATTGCTACATACTTGCGAAACTTTTACTGCTTCTACCTGCTCGTCTATAAAGGCGTGCCTATACTGAGCTGCTTGCCCTATTCTTGTATCTTTTATCTGATAGTTGTCTATCCCATTTATCCAACTAGCGTAATGATCTAGGGTAATATAATTGAACGTATCGTATAGAATAGGGTCTCTGGTCGCCTGTAGTTCGGCCGACGCTTGGGGAATGGTAGCGCCTGGAGTAGTTAAGGCAGAAGTAGCTCCAGAGGCTGCAGCTAAGGTCTCTCTCCAGGTGCTTATACTCGCCATAGAAGGGCGAATTTGTGGTGTCCAAAAGCTTGGATCAAAGCCGCGAGAAATAGTGCTAGGCCTTACGTAGCTAGTTTTATCTGAGGCGGCGAAAACTAAAATATCGCCCACCTCTATGTTGGAGTTGTCTCCTACGACTATCTCTGAGCAATATGCTTCTCCGTACGTTCCAGCATGGTACCCCGCATAACCATCTAGATCGGGCTTGGGCCTGCCCGAGTAGTAGATAGAATCACTATCTGTCTCTGTGTTGTCCCCTTCAGGAACCCTAGGCCAATAGTTAGATATATGAGTAACGGTTTTTGTCACCTCTGTTCCATGTACTCCACAGTTAAGATAAGGAAGAATATCTTTGCTGGGGTCTCTACCTAAGTCTGACACGTTATACGCGTATATTTTGCCTGTACCATAAAGTTGGCTGTGTGTTGTAACCCCGCACGCGTTAGGGCTCCATACAGCGTCGGCTATAGGCTTGGTGTAGTAAGTGGCTGGAATATTTATAGTAAAACCGCCTCCGCCACTAAAAATACCGCCGCCGCCGGAGCCTGACCCATAGCCTACAAATCCAGTTATTCCTTCGGTCAGTTGTACTACTTCCCCTAATTCCGAAACATACCGAGCTTGAGATTCCATATAGTTTGCAGGCAATAAACTAGGTGGAGACACCCAGTCTGCTACCCATATGGTAACGCCATCGCTTGTCATGCCGCGAGGCAGTTTATTTCCTTCGTAGGTATTGTGCTCAATATCTTGTACAAAGTGTCTCTTTACGTTGCCTGAGGCTGCGTCTAAAAGTGTGCTCATGGCAGTACACCTGTCTGGTAGGGAAGGGTTTTCTGCCTGGCTTATTACTCTAAGAGGAGGATGATATGGTGCAGACCAAGTATCTCCCGTATTTTGAAGCCCGTATGTAGCAAAGTTTCCTATAGTCTGAATAGAGGGGAGAATGTCTGTATAGTCCCAAGGACGATTTTCTCCTGACACACTGCCATACGGGTATTGCCCTACCTCTGTAATTCCTGCAAGAGCCATCTGACACCCGTAAGCGCCTTGAGTAAACATATAAGTACCAGACTCGCCATGGGTCCCGTAAAGCGGATGCTGATATTCTCGATTGTACCCGTAGATAGACTCGGGAGTATCTGCCGCACCGTAGACATTTTGCTGTGCCGCATCCGAGAGGGAGGTATCAAGAGTCGGGGTACGCGCCTTTATAGCTTGCGAATCTACGCTAGGGTATAAATCTTGGCTGTATACATTGCTTAACTTATGTTTCTCATAGATATATATCTTAGAGGGAGTCCTAGCGTCTATCTTTCTGCTGATTGCGTCCGCTGAAGGAGTGAAGGTTCTGTACGCGGACGCTCTAGCTACGGGCGCTATTAGTGTAGAAGGCGCAAAAACCTCTATTGTGGGACGCTTAAACGTAAGAACGGCTCCCGCACTTACAGAAGCAGCAATACCGGCTGCAGAAGTTCCAGCCTCAGCGTTATAGCGGGAGTAGTCGTCGACAACTATAGTATTACTGGCGGAAGATACATACCTGCTCCCATCTGCCCCATATTCGACATTCCAGTTTTCAACTTGCGTAGCCCTATTTTGAATAACCTTACCTAAGTAGCTTCCAGAAGCAGTGTAGATAAAGTCCCCTACAAGAACGCCTCGCGGATAGCTATCCAGCTCCCAAACGGAGGCGCTAGTTTTAGTATCTAGCGTAAATGTTGCTACCTCTACCTGACCTTCTGCCAAGCACGTTCCTGAAACGGGCACTCTAGTAGTATTTAACGTGGCAGGGTATTCTACAAGGTTTGCTGTGTTGCCTGCAGGACCTCGAATATCTTGATGGTTTACTAGGCCCCAGGCAGGTACTCCCGACTCGTCTACCGCATAGGAAACATTTTCATTAGAGTATGTGTACGTCCCTAACTGACTTTCACTTCTTTCTACTTCTAGTAGGGACAGTAAGCCCTCGTCGTTGGGAGGAAGAAAAGACGAGACTCCGGTAGAAGATAGAATATACAAGTATTCTCCGTCCCACAGCATATCTTTTAGGTCATAGGCTTCTATAGTGTACCGGTCCTCAAACAGGCCTGGACTGTTATTTTTAGTACTATACTGGTGTATGTCTGTAGTAAGGTAGAACTCTGTGCCGTACGAAGTCGCTCTAGGCCATCCCTCCCCGTAGGTGCCGCTTACCGGAGCTAAGTCGGTAATACTTACAGAGATAGCAATTTTATTGTTTTCTTTTGGAATGGCAGCGAGTGTAAGAGTTTGTGTGTTTGACAGTCTTTTGCTTGTTAAAGCCAAGAAGTTTCTAGTCTCGTTGGTTCGGCCTTCTAAAGAGACCGTTTGACCAAGCTTAAAAGCTTGGAAGTTAGAAGAGGCCACCACAGGGTAAGAGTTGTCGTAATTGTAGCAATCAATAAATTTTCCTTGCACAACACAAGTCGGTTTTTCGTATTCCTCTCTATCTGCATTAAGCTTGCTGATGCTAGTTAAGTAGGCAGTATCGTTCAGCGTATGGGAGCTTCCCCAATACGGAACAGTACTTTCCTTAAACAGCAGGTCTTGTATTTTAAAGCCCGCAAGAGTAGTAGTGCCCGTACTAGATAGTAAGTTAAAGCTTACGACACTTCTCGGATTTGCCAAGGCTCTAAGGCGTGCAGTGCTAGCTGTCGACGCCGCGTATTGAGATGCCTCGGCCGTAACTGATACGCTTGCGCTTACATCGGTGTCTGCAAAAGGCACAAGCTCAGGGCTAGAATAAAACTTATATAAAGTACTAAACGCTGCTGCAGATTGATAAGTTAAAACCCCATAAGCCCCTGTTAGGAGGGTATATGGGAGCCCCCCACTTTTTCGGCTACGGGTTTGTTTCTTTTGGTACGAGTCCGCATTAAGAATTCCAGGGTATAATTGATCTATACCTTTTAAAGTTCCTGCCCTGGTTATATCCCTTGCCTTTAAAAGTTCTCTTACCAGTAAATTTTTTCCTACCTTAATATAGTAGCTGCTGGCAGTGCCGTTGAGGTACTCCGTCCCAGGAATAGGGTCGCTTAGTACACGAAAAGTAGGTTTTCCTAGGTACTCGTCCGCAGGGTCTCCGTCTATAGTACCGGTCGCTGTAGTTATTCTAAAGCTCCAACCTTTTCGTAGTATAGCTGCTCCCTGCGCATCGGTCTCTAAGACTTGTTCCGTGAAAGGGTTTTCGGGGCTACCAGTAACATTAATAGATGTCCCAACCTTCTCAAGGACAGGGGACGCAGCTTGCCTAGCCCTCCCTGTTTTTAAGTAATATGCGTCTTGCTTAGTGTAAAAGCCTGTGCAGGTATCATTACCAAAGTACATGCTACCTAAGGTAAAGTCTTGGGGCGCAACTAAGCGTTCTATACCTAACAAAGGCTCTAAAGCGTGGCCTCCGGCAAAGTCTCGGACTACAGTAGCATTTGCGTAAGCCAGACTGATTTGGCTGTATCTGGAAACGCCTTTAAAAGTCAGGATAGTATCTTCGGCTAAAGTAACAGGCCGGCTAACTACTATCTCTGTGCCCGTGTGGCTTATTACGGACAACGGGGAGGGATTCCCTTCAAAGTCTACTTGATAGTCATCTATAAAAGCGTGGGGCCCGCCTCCCGTACTCAAAGGCCATGTAAGGACCAAGTCTGCACTATCTCCTTCTGCGAGGGCTTTAAAGCTTCTCCCGTCCGGAAGCAACAAAGAAACTCGCTTGTTTTCCGGAAGGGGGTAGTTAATAGGATCAATTACGTTAGACCATTTAACTTTTTCTGCTATTGTGTAGTCTCCTAAACCTAAGGTCACATATACAGGAGTTTCCTCGTTTGCTAGGTCGCTCTTAGATGTATAGCTTAAGATCATTCCGGTAGGAAACTGCTTTAGTGTTATCGTACTGCTATTAGATACTGTGGTCGTTAAGGCTGCTGCTTCGTCTGGGAAGCCTTGAAGACTAAAAGCATTGATATGATCTCCTGCGTCTGCGCGACCCGTACAAGTCAGAGGGTTTGTCTTATCTTCATCGCCTCGTATAGAGCCGTCCCTCTGATCTAAACAGACGCTGGGGTTCTCCTCGTCGTAAATATCTAAAACTCCTGCTATAGGCCCTTCACAGAGAGTTTGCGCTGTTAGCATACAGGTAAAGTCGGAAGTTGCGGAGAGAACGTCTGCAAAAACAGGGTTAGGCTCCACTATATTTACTCCGTATACTACAGGAATATACTGAGGGTTTAAGTTAAAAGACAGCTCCTGGTCTCTACTGCTTGTAGACATGGACACGGATACTTTGGTCCTACTGCTTCTCCCTCTAAACCCTCTATAAGTCCTTTCGGAAGCCGTTGTAGCAAACGACGTAAAGTCTGCTAAAACATTAACAGCGCTTTCTGAGTGCATAAATCCTAAATCGTCTGAATACTCTGCGGCTTTAGTATATTCCGTGGAAGATAACAGCTTTTGTGAGGACTCCTCCCGATGTGAGGAGTCTGTACCTTTTCGGCCCCCAATAGTTAAAAAGTCTGCCCAGTTAGAGCTACACGTCCAAGTCATTGTGGCTTTAGAGGCGGAGTCTGAAAACTTACCTCCAGATATAAACCCTTTAAAGTACACCATAGTAGATAGAACAGTTCCTTCTTTATTTAAGTACTGTCTATATATCTCGATTTCTTTATTGATATAGCTAGGGCTGATTTGGGTGCCTCTATCTATCAGGAGTGCGTCTATCTCCGGTTGAGACAAAGAAACTTCCAGAAGGTCTATGGTTTCTGGAAGAATAGCAACATTGCTTAGATTGTTAAAGTGTATACGGGCCGTAGAGTTAGCCAAAAACTCTAAGTAGTTTATTGAAACTATTCTAGTATCATTTCTTCCCCCTACAAGCGAGATTCGTATTCCAGAAATAATAGAGGCTGTTATTAGCTCTTTGTCTGTGTATGCAAACTCAATGTAATCTTCTGTAACAGTTGCATCTTGAAATAAAACGTTGGGGGTGCGCACTGTTGTAGCGTCTAAGCTCAAACTCATATTAGAATTTTGAATGCTTATGGATTCGGAGACGTCTCCTACTTTCTGGACATACCTAGGGTAGTATATATTCCCTCCGTAGGTTACAGGAATTAGGGCATCACTAATGTAAGAGTAGCTCTTTTGAACTTGTGAAGACAGGGGGGACTGTATTTTAATAAGATGGCGAGTAATGACATCCCCTGTAGAGTACAAAGAGTTTAGTAAACTTGTGCGGTTAGGTATATTTCTAGGCATTATATTAGGGCTTCCTCTACTTTTAGCGATAATTTATATAAGTTATCTTGGTTAACAGTGTAACTAATCGTTGCTTGCTTTTCAAGAACCACCCGCAGCTTTACATCTGTAAAATTTAATACAGCTCCTGTGTTTACAAAGTACTGCATTGAAGGGGTTGTAAGAATATCTCCTCCCCCTTCACGGCCTGTATACATATAAGTCTTAACATGTTGAGGGTTTTTAGGGTCTTCTACGTTAAAGTATTGACCTGGGTTACTCGTTACAGTACTTCCGTAAAAAAACTGCCCCGACCCCGGCAGAATGTCCTCCGTAGTAGCTATATTAGCAATTTCTGTCTCTTGGTTCCAATGAGGCATTTTTACGTAGAAAGCAGTCCTTTCCGTTTGCATTCGTAATAAAAAGGTATAAATTATATCAAACTGTTCCTTTGTTATCTCATTGTAAGAAATAGTCGCCTTCCAGATGTGGGCAGAGTTATAGTTAGTTATGAGCCTACCTGAGTTTGTTCTAAACGTCTGCCGGTCTTGTTTAGAGCTTAAGGCTACTGTTTTAAACCCTGCGGTTGTTCCGCCGGTGAGAGGTACAGACAGCCCCTCAGGAGCATAGCCAACTGAGTGGTCTGGAAGAGTATACGATCTAGCCATTATTTAGTATCCTGTGTCTACTTCTTCTAAGAAGCCAGACCCTTGGTTGTTTGCTACCGTTCTTATCATATTTATTATATTTTCTCTTTGGTCTGTTAGCATTTCTTCCATATTACTAGAGTCAATAGCATTTATATTGAAGGTTACATTTACAGGTTCCGCGGCGCCTGCTAAGGCTTCTTCTGTGTTAGAGGCGGAGACTACTTCTCCTGCACCTTCGGGCATAAACAGCTCCGGACCTTGCTCCCCTACAATATACCCCACACTTCCACCGCTTGCTCTGTATCGTGACCCTGTAAAAGCAGATCGGAAGGTATTCGCGGTACCAACGCCTGAGCCTCCTCGCATATACCCCAACTCACCTACCGCACCTTGGCTGGTTGCTAAGTCTACGGAGTTTGATCGTTTGCCCATGCCTGCTGAGTCTGGGGCTGAGGAGGCGGGAGCTGAAGGAACTGAACTACCTCCCCCTTCGTAAGAGGAAGAAGATATTACAGCTAGCTGTGCTGCCCCTACTGCGGCTGCTATCGCGGAGCCTGGCATCCCTGCCCCCATTGGGTTTTCTGATACGGCTTTTGCTATCCCGGCTGCAGTATCTATTATTACTGACACCATTTTTGCTTTCTTATCGGTCTCGAAAGCTTTTTTCTTCATCTTCTCTTTTTTCTTTTCTAGGGCTGCTATTTTTGCAAGGCTTTCTTTTGACTTGCCATCTCGTTTTTTCTCTGCCGCTATCTCTCTATCTACATTAGCTATCTGCTTCTTAGATTTTGCGGCGCTTATGGCCTGAAAAGCTCCGATAGTGGCCTTTGCCGCAGCAAGACCTGTCTCCATCGTGAGACCTCCATTACCGATCTCTTCGAAGGCTGCGGAGAAGCTTTCGCCAATAGAAAGAGCACCCCCTATTACCGCACTGGTTAGCTCACCTTCAGGCCCTAGCTTGTTTAACTGCTCCATCCAAGGGGCTGCTTGTTCTGCAAGAGCTGCTATCTTCTCTGAGCCTTTAGCCTCAGTTTCTAACTCTGCACTTTCTCCAAACTGGGCGGTTGCTGCTGCGTTACGTATCTCAAAAGCTTGAGGTTCACTTGCCTGTCTAGCGGCTATAGCAGAGGACTCACCATATGCCTGCCCGATTGCAGAGTCTGGGCCTAGAGCG
>Ga0209533_1005157_pt1 | contig 11196 bp, 8 predicted proteins | sample COG_04_FD_184748 | JGI IMG/M metagenome (GOLD analysis project Ga0209533, IMG submission 184748) | Pelagic Microbial community sample from North Sea - COGITO 998_met_04 (SPAdes) (version 2) | ecosystem: Environmental > Aquatic > Marine > Neritic zone/Coastal water | place: Helgoland, sampling... | reverse complement strand
CCTGAGATTTTCTTCTGGAAAAAAATTCCCTAAAAATTTTTGTTTAATTAAAAAAGTAATTTTATAAGTTAATGGATGTAATTTAATTATTTTTCCTAAATTAGTTTATATCTACCAAACAAGGTATAATATTTGTATTTTTGTCTCAATTTTCATAAATTATAATTGATTAATTAAATGTGTATATATTCTGTTCTAAATCAATTAAATTCCGTTAAGTTTTTATAATGCAACTTTTTTTTTCAAATATTATTTTATTGATGATTTGTTTTTTTTTTACACAATCAGGAAATGAGAATATTAATTTAGATAAATCAAGACTTTATATTGTTGTTAGTAGTTTTGATGAAGATCAAAAAATACAGTTTGACCCTATTGAAAGTTATAGAATTACAATTGATTTATACAAATTAAATAAAAAAAACATTTTCAAAAACTTTGAAAAAAATTTATTGAAAGAATATATAAATGATTATTCTAATAAAATTTCATCTAAAAGAAATTCTATTAGGAAATTTTCTCATAAATTGAATTTAAATACTCATTATATATTTTCTTTTGAAAATAAAATTGAAGATAAATATTTTTTAGATTTAGAAAATCGACTAAAAAAATACTTTAAATATACTTATAATATTGAATTAAGAGCTATTAATGATTAGAAATTATTTTACTTATTTTTCTGAAAATTTATATGCATTAAATATTTTTTTATCATTTTTAATAATTTTTTATACATCGTTTTATTTTCCAGAATTAAATTATTTTTCAATTTTTTTAATATTTTTATCCATTAATTTTTATTTACTTAAAGATATTTTAAAATTTTCAAATTTATTATACAAATTTTTTACATTATCTTTATTTATAAAATTATTTTTTCTACATTATATTTATACTCTTGGATATGACTTGGGTTATGTTTATGGAGATATAGGTGGAAGTGATACTCTCACATATTTTCATAATTCAAAAATTTTTCTGGATTTTTATCATGACCCAGATTTCTTTTTTCCAGTAATTAATAAAGAATTAGTTTCTATTGCTTTTTTTAAGGATGCTAGCTTTTTATCTTACAATGCAATTTTAAGATATTTAATTCCTGAAATTACTCTAGAACAAATTAGCTCGTTCAATATTTTTTTAAGTACATTTTCTTCGATTTATTTTTTTCGAATATTAACACATTTAAATGTTGATAAAAAAATTATCATAATTGCAACTATATTATCATTAATTGATTTAAAACTTCTTTTTTTCAGTCTTTTTAATTTGAAAGAGACATTAATTAATTACCTCATTATATTTATATCTTATAGAGCAATTCTTATTAAATATGACACAAATTATTTAAGAAAATTTAAATCAATTTTTGTTATTTTGTTTGTTTTTCTATTAATTTTTTTATTCAGAGAGTATGTAGCAGTATCATTATTAATAGTTTTTTCTTCTTATATCTTTTTACAAATTTTTAAATTTAAGATTAATTTAATTTTAACCACTTTATTTAGCTTTGTTTTAATGTCCACTTTATATGTTTTCTTTCTTTATTTATATGGAGATACATATTTAGTCTTAAAAGAAACTCTTATAACATATACAGAAAACTCAATAGGAAGCAGAATAACAAATTTAGATATTACAGATAATCCCATAAACTTTTTAATACATCTTAGCTCAGGTATAATTGGTATTTTTCCTTTATTTGAATTTTATACTCATTATATGGAATTGGAAAAAATTTCGTTAATTTTTTTTCATTTATTGTTAATTTTAAGTATTTTTGGGTTTATCAAAATTATAAATAATAATTTGATAGATAAAAAAACATTAATATTATTTTTATTTGTACTTTTAATACTTTTTTTTTCAACATTAGGATCTTTTGGTACTAGCCCATTTATAAGATATTCTGTTCATTTAAATTATGCATTAATTTATTTTGCTGCTTTTTATTTAGAAAAAAATATTTGGATAAAGGTTAGACAATCAATCCTTATTTATTTGGTATTACAAGTGTTGTTGATAATTTTATACCATTTAATAAAAATTTTTATAAATTTATAAAGCATTAATTTTTTTTGAATCTAATTTTGATTTTTTTGAGTCTAAATATTAGTGTTTTTTAATTGCAAATTTTCTTTTTTAGAAATAGAAATATATTTATTATGAAAAAAAAAAAAATCGTATACGTCGGCTTTTCAGCAGATATTTTACATTCAGGACATATCAATTTACTAAGAATAGCTCATAAATATGGCAATGTAATTGTTGGATTGTTAACAGATAAAGCAATTTCAAGATATAAAAAGTTACCACATCTTAATTACAATCAAAGATTTGAAGTTATAAAAAATATTAAATTTGTTAAAAAAGTTATTCCGCAAAACACTCTTAGCTATTTAGATAATTTAAAAAAAATAAAACCTGATATTGTTGTCCATGGTGATGATTGGAAAGAGGGAGTCCAAAAAAAAACTAGAAATGAAGTTATTAGATATCTAAAAAAGACAAAAGGTAAATTAGTTGAGCCAGGTTACACAGCTGGAATTTCATCATCAATAATCAAAAAAAAAATAAATTCTATCGGTATCTCCTCTGATACCAGAAAAGAAAAACTTAAAAGATTAATTGAGGCTAAGGATTTAGTAAGAGTTATAGAAGCTCACAATCCATTAAGTGGAATCATAGCTGAATTGACTAGTGTTAAAAAAGATGGTGTCGAAAGAGAATTTGATGCTATTTGGTCTTCTAGTTTAACAGACTCAACTGTAAGAGGTAAACCTGATAATCAATCTGTTGATTATGCAACAAGATTAATGGGGCAAAATGAAATTTTAGAGGTAACTAACAAACCTATTATATTCGATGGTGATAATGGTGGTAGAATAGAACACCTCCCTTTTATGATAAGATCACTGGAAAGACTTGGCGTTTCCGCAGTAGTTTTGGAAGATAAAAAAGGATTAAAAAAAAATTCACTTTTTGTGAGTCAAAATCAATCTAATCAAGATAGCATCAGTTCATTTAGAAAAAAAATAATTACAGCAAAAAAAGCTACAGTTTCAGATGATTTTTTAGTTATAGCTAGAATTGAAAGTTTGATATTTTCAAAAGGTGTGGATGATGCATTAAAAAGAGCCATTTCATATAGTAAAGCTGGCGCTGATTGTATTTTTATATCTTGTAAAGAAAAAAATCCAAAAGAAATATTTGAATTTTCAAAAAAATTTCAGAAGTCTGACTACTTTAAACCTTTAGTCGCTGTTCCGTCAACATATTCTAAAACTTATGAAAAAGTTCTAATAAAAAATGGATTTAGAATAGTTATTTATGCAAATCAACTTTTAAGATCATCTTATCCAGCGATGAAAAAATGTGCTGAGCAAATCTTAAAAAATCAAAGATCATTTGAGGCAGAGAAAAATTTAATATCAATTAAAGAAATATTAACTTTGATTAAACATTGATTTATATAGAAAATTTTATTGATTTACTAAAAAAAAATAAAATTAATTTTTTTACTGGAGTTCCGGATAGTGTTCTAAAAATGCTTGGTTCATCTATTGAAAAAAGTAGAAATCACATTATTGCTTCAAATGAAGGGGCTGCAGTTTCAATTGCAGCAGGCTATTACCTTTCTACAAAAAAAATTCCAATGATATATATGCAGAATTCTGGATTAGGTAATGCTGTAAATCCACTTCTATCTATTACTCATAAAGAGGTTTACTCAATACCTTTAGTGATGATTATTGGTTGGAGAGGTGCTCCTGGTTTAAATGATGAACCACAACATAAAGTTACCGGTAGAATTACCAAAAAACTTTTAAAAACTATGAATATAAAATATTGCATTTTAGAAAAAGAGTCAGATTTACTAAAATTTCAAAATTTAATAAGATTTTCTAAAAAATATAAAACCCCCATCGCGTGTCTATTAAAAAACAACACATTAATTACAAAGAAAAAATTTTTAAAAAAAAAAATTGTTGTAACTTTACCAAGTAAAGCTGAAGCTATAACTGGTATTCTTAAAAATATTGGAAGTAAATCTCATATAATTTCAACAACAGGATATACATCAAGGGAATTAAACAACCTTAGAAAAGATAAAGGTCTGAATAAAGGCAAAGATTTTTATATGATTGGAGGAATGGGTCATTCATCATCTGTTGCCTTAGGAGTTTCGTTATTTAAAAAAGATAAAAATATCATATGCTTAGACGGTGATGGCTCAATGTTGATGCACATGGGATCATTAGCAACTATCGGGTATTATGGTACAAAAAATTTTAAACACGTTTTGTTAAACAATTATATTCATGAGTCTGTTGGTGGACAAAAAACAAATTCAGAAAATATAGATTTTAAAAAATTATCTATATCTTTAGGTTATAGTAACTATTCTATGATCAATAAAAAATTTGATTTAGAAAAAAAGATAATATCTTTCCTGAATAAAAAAGGGCCCTCCTTCCTAGAGATAAAGATAAGAGAAGGTGCAACAGATAATCTAGGTAGACCAAAAAATTTCCTAAAAATCAAAAAGGAATTTATGAAATAGTATGTTAGCAATAAAATCTGAACTTAAATTCGTTAAATTTTTAAAAAAAATTAATAAAAAAAAATTATTTATTTTGACTGGTTCCCAATCTTATATTGCATCTGGTATGTATAATTACATTAATCGGTATTTATTACAAAAAAACTATAAATTATTTTTTAAAAAAGAAACAAATCCAACTATTACTGAATTAAAAAAAATCATTTATAAAATAAAAAATTATACGCCAGACTATATTTTAGCTGTTGGGGGTGGATCTGTCATGGATTACGCCAAAGCTGCAAATTGTTTTGATGATTTAAAAAAGTTAAATTACCATATAAAAAATCCTAAAAAAAAATTTAAAAAAAATGCAAATTTAATTGCGATACCTACTACAGCTGGTACAGGCTCAGAAGTGACGCCTGGCGCAGTCATTTATATAAACAAGATTAAATATTCAGTTGAGGGTAAGGAAATTGTTCCTGATGATTACTTTTTAATTCCTAATTTAGTAATAAGTAATTCAAAAAAACTAAGAGCAGCTTCAGGCTTTGACGCACTTTCTCAAAGTATAGAATCGTTATTTTCAAGAAAATCTAGTGCAACAAGTGTAAATTATGCAAAGCAGTCTCTAAAAATTTTATTTAAATATTACATCTTACATTTAGAAAAACCATCCTTAAATACCAGTTTCAAAATGTTAATTGCTGCAAATTTATCAGGTAAAGCTATTTCAATATCAAAAACAACTGCGCCACATGCGGTCTCATATCCTTTCACAGCGCATTTTGGAATATCTCATGGAAATGCTGTTTCTTTAACTCTAAATGAATTTCTAATTTTTAATTATAAAAATTTGAAGAAAAGCGATGTTAAATTTAATCTAAAAAAAAGGTTTGAAATTTTGTTTAAATTAAGCAAAACAAAATCAATTAATGAGTTGGTTAATTTTATAGAGGAAATTAAAAGAAAAGCTAAAACAGAAGCAAGTTTTAAAAAAATTAAATTGCCATCACGTGTAATGATACCCAAGATTTTATCAGGGATAAATATTGATAGATTATCAAATAACCCAGTAAAACTATCAATAGAAGATGTCAGAAAAATAATTGAAAGTAAGTTTGCTTTAAGAAAATGATTTGAGTAAATTTTTAATAAAGTGAAATTAACTTAATTCATTTTTTAATCATTCTCATAAATATATTTTTAATTAACCAAAAAATTAGTGTCGGTTCTTGGATATAAAGATTTTTATTATTATATAAGTTTCGTAAAAATTTTTTTATAGACATAAATCTTTTTGATACATTCATATTGTTGTCCATAAAAATTTTTTTTTTATAATTAATTTTACTAAGAAGGTTTTTAAGGTTTTTATTATAATCATCACTAATGATTATAATGAGATCAAATATTTTTTTATTATTATATTGATTATCAGAAATATCTAATGTTGAAACATTCAACTTATTTAACTTTCCAATTGCTTTTTCCACCGCATCACTCATTAATTTATTTTTATAGATTATTAAAATATCACTAAATTTATTGAAATCCAAAATTTTATTATTTAATCTAAAAATTAAATATTTTGCCTGGGCATCTAATGCTAATTCTTCAGATTTTATAAATTCTGTTTTAAATTCATTAAAAGCTTGAGGATTATTTTCAATATCTATTTTTTTTTCATCTAAATGACTTTGACCAACTGAAAAAAACTCATATTTTTTTGGATCATGATAATATACTATTTTATGATTATTGCCCCTTAATGCTGATATTCTATTGTCTTGATTTAAAAATCTTGCATCAACTCTTATTTTTTTATTATTGTTAATAATACCTTTTTCATTAATGTAATTTAGCAAGCTTGTTCCATGAATTTTTTTTTTATCATTATTTGGTATCTCAATTTCTAATATCTCTAAAATGGTGGGCATTATATCGAGTGTGCTACAAAGTGGTGATACTTTGTGATTTTTCTTACAACCAGGGTAAGAAAATATTAAAGGTATCATAATATTATCGTCAGTCATAAATATGTCATGAGTTAAATTTTGTTTCTTTAATAATTCTGGAGTAATGCCACTTGAGGGATCTGGATAACCATGATCGGAACAAAGTACAAAAATTGTATTATCACTATTAAAGCCGTATTCCTTCAAAATATCTATGCTATCTTCTACAATGTTAGATGTTTCTTTATCTTGACGACAATTAAAGTCTAAAAACCAAAAACATGGCTTTTCAGTTTTAACACTACTTTGTTTTTCAAGAGCATTTTTCAATATATTAAAAACATCTTTATTATTCCAATGATCTTTGTGGGAATAGTTTTCTGGCCAATATTCTTTTTTTAATAGATCCAAAAAATTTAATTTTTCTCTAATTTCAGGTAACATAATAATTGATTGATTGTTCCATCCATATTTTTTTAAAACCGAAGGCAAATTGACAAAATAATTTTTATCTAGCCAAAACTCATCATAAGTCCTACCTAAATGATATGCTGGAGTTGAAGTCATCATAGAACTTATTGACATAATTGTACTTGGGGCAGAAGTAACAACATTTTTAAATTCAATTCCATTTTTTGCAAATTTATCCATTATTTTTATTCTTGACCTATCATCATCTGAGTAATATTTACGAACAGAGTCAACTAATATCCAAACGAGATTATAATTTTTCATGATAGCTTTTTAAATTAGTTTTTTGTAAATTAATATAATTAATTGGAAATACATTGTAATCCAAAACAAATATATATTTAATTTGTAAATAAGAGTTTTATAAATTATGGTCAATTAATCAACAAATTTCAAAATTAAGTAGCAGTAATAAAATTAATGATTGTCTTAGAGCGCTAAAATAAAAAGGATTATTAAAAAATTGATAATTTTAAAAAAATTAATTTAAATTACACTATATATCTATGTCATAACTCTAGCAGGTATAGCAAAAAAAAAAAAATTAGCTATAAGTTTAATGAAAAATTTTTTGAAAAAATATGAAGTTCTCCAAAAAAACTAAATGAATAAAAATAAAATCACAATTGTTGGACTAGGATATACGGGTCTACCACTTCTAATCGAATTCTATAAAAAAAATTATATAGTCTCAGGATTTGACAAAGATGTTGAAAAAATTAAACGCCTTAAAACTGGAATTGATTATACTAAAGAAGTCCAAGCAAAAGACTTGAGAATTTTAAAAAAAATTAATTTGGTTGACAATATTAAAGATATCGTTTCAACAGATATTTTTATTATTGCAGTACCAACGCCAATTCTCAAAGATAACACACCTGATCTTAAATATTTAGAAGATGCAACTAAGATTGTCTCAAAAGTATTAAAACCTAATAATATTGTAGTCTATGAGTCTACAGTTTATCCTGGCTGTACAGAAGAAGTTTGTGTTCCTATTTTAGAAAGATACTCTGGGTTAAAATATAATAAAAATTTTTTTTGTGGTTATAGCCCTGAAAGAATTAATCCAGGTGATAAAAAAAGAGGGATCACTAAAGTAGTTAAAGTTACTAGTGGCTCAGACATTTCCACATCTAAAAAGATAGACAAATTATATAAATCAATTGTAGGCGCTGGAACTCATATGGCACCAAATATCAAAACTGCTGAAGCTGCAAAAGTAATTGAAAATATTCAAAGAGATATAAATATTGCATTTGTGAATGAGCTTGCAATGTTGTTTGGTAAACTTAAAATAAACACAGTAGACGTATTAAAAGCTGCTGAAACAAAATGGAACTTTCATAGTTATAAGCCAGGGCTTGTAGGTGGTCATTGTATTAGTGTTGACCCATATTATTTAACCTACAAAGCTAAAAAAGTTAACTATAATCCAAGAATTATTCTATCAGGTAGAAAAATTAATAATAATGTGGCCAGATATATTGCTAAAAATATTAAGAAAAAATTAGTTAAAAAAAAAAATGATATTTTAATTTTAGGATTTGCATTTAAAGAAAATTGTCCTGATTTTAGAAATTCAAGAATAGTTGATCTAACAAAGGAATTAAAAAATAATAAAGTTTACATTTATGATCCTGTCATAAATTTAAACGAAGCAAAAACAAAATATAGATTAAATTTTTTAAAGAATATAACAAATAAGAAATTTGATGCGATAATATTAGCTGTAACTCATGATGCATTTAAATCTTACTTAAAAAAAAAAGTTTTTAAAAATTTAAAAGACGATGGTTTTATTTATGATGTAAAATCATATCTTAAACCAAATGAAAGGATAATTTCTCTTTGAAAAAATATTTAGTAACAGGTGCGGCAGGCTTTATTGGTTTTCATACCAGTCTAAAATTAATGAAATTAGGGCACAAGGTTATAGGTGTAGACAATTATAATGACTATTATGATGTTAATCTTAAAAGAAACAGGATTAAATTTTTAAAAGAAAAGTCAAATAAAAAAAATTTTGAATTTTTTAAATTAGATCTTTCTAACCCAATTAAAACAAATTTATTATTTAAAAAAAATAAATTTGACTATATTGTACATTTAGCCGCCCAAGCAGGCGTAAGATATTCTATACAAAAACCAGAAGTATATTTGAAAAATAATATAATTGCTTTTTTCAATATTATAGAGAATTGTAGGAAATATAGAATAAAACATTTTTTATTTGCCAGCACTAGTAGTGTTTATGGTCTTCAAAAAAGAAACCCTTTTAGAGTTCAAGATAGTTGCAATCATCCAATTCAATTTTATGCTGCAACCAAAAAAAGCAATGAAATGATGGCACACTCTTATAGCCACTTATATAATATACCAATGACTGGATTAAGATTTTTTACTGTATATGGGCCATGGGGTAGACCGGATATGGCTCTGCATATTTTTACAAAAAAAATATTAGAAGGTAAAAAAATTCCTGTCTTTAATTATGGAAATCATACAAGAGATTTCACTTATATAGACAATATAGTTGAGAATATAATTATTTTATCTAAAAAAATTCCAAAATTAAATAAAAATTTTAATTTTAATAAACCAAAGAATCAACTAAGTTCAGCTCCATTTAGAATTTTGAATATTGGAAATACAAAGCCAGAAAAACTTAAAGATTTCATCAGAGAGATTGAAAATAACTTAGGCAAGAAAGCAAAAATTAAATATTACAAACTTCAAAAAGGTGATATCGAAAAAACCGTTTCGGATATGACTGAAACAAGGAAAATTACAAAACTAAAGAAGACAACTTCAATAAAAAAAGGAATAAAGGAATTTATAAATTGGTATTTGCTTTATTACAGTAAATGATAACACCTATCTTAGATATTTTAAAAGTTTTTAAAAAACAGAATAAATATCTAATTTTTTTTTATTCTTTAATTTTAATTGCAACTGAAGTAGTTTCAATAAGCTTGTTGTATCCACTCATGCTCATTCTCTTTAATAAAGAAAATGTTGCTCTAACAAAGTTTGAAAATTTATTAATAGATCAAAATTTGATTTTTATTAGTTTTTTTACTACTTTTAGTTTGATTTTGTTTGGCATTTATTTTTTAAGATTTCTCATAAGTAATTTTCTTAGTTTCAAAATTGCCGATTTTAAAGCAAGTGTTCAAAAATTTTATTCAAAATTGGCATTAAAATATTTTCTTTATAGTAGCTATTTAAATTTTAAAAATAAAAATTCTAATGAATTTTCTGTTTTAATTTCTAAGGAAACTGAAAAATTTGCCAATGCTGTCGATGCTGTATTAAAAATATTCACTGAAGGGTTAATTATTTTTTTAATTATATTAGTATTAATATATCAAAATTTATTATTGTCTGTTGTTTTGATTTCAATTTTAATTTTAATTTATTTAATTGTTAAATTTTTTTTTCATCCATTTTTAAAAAAGTGGGGAATGAGACATGTCCACCATAATGTAAATCGTATAACATCGTTAAATGAAATTTTTAATCTTATTAAAGAAATTAAAATATTTGATAAAGCGGAAAGTTTTATAAAAAAATACAGTTTCGATAACGCAAGAACACAAATAGCACAAAGAAATCTGGTATTTTTTTCATTATTTATCAGAAATTTTGTCGAATTTATTTTAATTGCTTTCATAATTCTAATTATATTGATGGTTAACCTTAAAGGAATAAATTTAGAAGATTTTTTTGCAACTATAAGCTTTTTCTTCTTGGCTCTTTTAAGAACAATGCCGTCTGGAATAAAAATTTTAAATTCTATACAACTTATATTGTTTTCAAAAAAATCTATAATCTTTCATGGCAATTTAGCTAAATTTAGTAAAACAAATTATTTAAATGTAAAAAAACAAAAAATATTAGAAAAAAATTTTCAATATAGAAAAAGTTCTTTAATTTTAAAGAATATTTCTTTTAGTTATAAAAAAAATAAAATTATCAATAATATAAGTGTCAAGTTTGATAATAGTAAAATAATTGGAATAAAAGGTGAATCAGGCTCAGGAAAAACTACTTTAATAGAAATTATCTTAGGTCTTTTAGCGCCAAGCACTGGAAGCATTTTTTTTAATAAAAAAAATCAAAAAGAAATAGGAGAAAAGTGGAAAAATAGAATTAGCTATGTTTCTCAAGACAATAATCTATTTAGTGGATCAGCTTATCAAAATATAGCATTTG
>Ga0209533_1005154_pt1 | contig 11199 bp, 15 predicted proteins | sample COG_04_FD_184748 | JGI IMG/M metagenome (GOLD analysis project Ga0209533, IMG submission 184748) | Pelagic Microbial community sample from North Sea - COGITO 998_met_04 (SPAdes) (version 2) | ecosystem: Environmental > Aquatic > Marine > Neritic zone/Coastal water | place: Helgoland, sampling... | reverse complement strand
ACAACCAATCACCGAGAAATGTTTATCAGGTGAGTTTCTAAATTATTGTTTTTGCTACCATAAAATATTTTTACTGACAATCTTACATGTAATATTATTTTATGGTACCTTATTCTCTTTTTTTTTACAAACAGGCGGCGATGGGTAAGCAAGCGATGGGGGTCTATGCCTCCAACTTTTCAAAGAGATTTGATACAAATGGTCATGTCATGCATTATCCACAAAAACCCCTAGTCACGACAAGAGCCGCCAAAGTCCTCTGTGGAGACGAACTGCCAGCAGGAATGCAAGCCATTGTCGCCATCATGTGCTTTGGCGGTTACAATCAAGAAGATTCGCTCCTATTCAATCGTTCGGCTGTCGACAGAGGATTTGGACGTTCGACTACTTTTCGAACGTACAGTGCCTCCAATGCATCCAGCCGACAAGCACCTGCCTCTGAATTCAAGAAACAAGAAACGTACGGTTCTGTCAACGATTCGCTAGATGTCGACGGACTCAGCTTTCCGGGGACCGACATTGACAAGGGGAAAGCCATCTTTTGCAATGTCACGCCAGGAAAAAAATATCCACATATCGTCAAAAATAAAAAGTCATCCGGCGTCGTTGACAGAACCATCCTCTTTCAAAACGCCAACGGTGGTCAAACAGCCAAAACGCGCGTCAGAGAACAAAGAATACCGGAGATGGGCGACAAATTTTCGAGCGTAGGTTTCGTTGGTCCGCATGTTTTTGTTAACTTTTTTTACTGACATTTTTTTTATTACCTTTTCATTTTCAGCGGCATGGACAAAAAGGAACAATAGGTATGATGTATAGACAAGAAGACCTGCCATTCACGGCAGAAGGCATCGTGCCCGACCTCATCGTTAATCCACATGCTATTCCAAGTAGAATGACTATTGGACATGTGTTCGAATGTGTAGGATCAAAAGTGGCGGCTCTATTGGGTACGCGTATCGACGCCACTGCATTTTCTCACAAACCAGTCGATGAAATCTGCAAAATGTTGAAAGCAGCTGGATATGCAGAAGATGGAAAAGAAGTGATGTACCATCCTTTCACTGGAAAAAGACTCAAAGGACGCATATTCATTGGTCCGACATTTTATCAACGTTTAAAACATATGGTCGGAGATAAAATACATGCCAGAGCCAAGGGGAAAATCGTAGGACTGACCAGACAGCCGGTGGACGGTCGTGCGAATGGTGGTGGACTTCGATGGGGCGAAATGGAAAGAGATTGCGGTGTAGCGCATGGGGCTTCAGCTGTGTTACATGAAAGAATGATGATCAGTTCAGACGCGTACAACGCTCCCATTTGTGAGAATTGTGGCTTGATTGGGACGGTCACCGCAGACCATATGGGCGAATATCAGTGTGTTTCTTGTGGGGAAAAAAAGGTACATATTGTTGCTATGCCATATGCAGGAAAATTGCTAATGCAAGAACTAATGGCGATGGGTGTAGCGCCTAAAATCATACTTAAACAAGCGTTAAAAAAATAACAGGAGTTCCTTTTAAAGTGTACTATATAACACCAGTACTAAGTATCAATGTCTAACACCAACAACACCGTTTGGAACCCGGTGCATCCCATGCGCAGGGGCAATATGTCCATATTAGTAAGGGAAATTGCATCTGTCATGGAATTGTTGCAACTACAACTACTACAAGCAATAATGCAAGTCCTAGAAGATAATATCGGTCCAACAACGTTTGACAATCTTACAAAGACAAACGCAAAGAACGGTTCTAATGATCAAAAACGACTAATTTTTAGGGTCGCTACCGCATATAGTCGTCATATACAAAACCTGCACACTTCAGAGACGGAGCACGACGAAAGCTCGGATTCCGATTCAGAGGATTTGTGTCTAATATGTGGCAAAAATCCCATTACAATGATTAATATGCCATGTGGTTGTAAAACTTCTTGTTCAATATGTGCCAGGATGCAAGTAGAACATCAACAAAAATGCTCCATATGCAAACACCATATCCGACAAGAGCGCACTATAGACAGCAACTTTGAGGTCCAGTGCGCTGCATGTGGCTTTATATGGGATGGTAATGCACAACATTCAGAATGTTCAGCAATCGAACGGATCATTTGTCTTCCAAAAGCAATACCGCTATTACAGAAGATAAAAAGGGACCTTCATCATGGCTTGTGCGAATACACAGAGCCAGATGAAACGGACGAGTTTTTTGTCGAATATACATTTGATCTTCGAAATGATTGGTTCAAGAAATTGTCCGTAGAAATCCGTCAAAAATATGGATTGAGGTTCAAAATGATAGAAAAAATGGATGGGGTTTGGATCAGATACATTGTACAATCATTACCATCGACAACGGCCCATTCGAAATCAAACTAATGTTAATATACATGGTAATACAGATGCCAGCTCTGTCTCTCCAAAATCTACTAATATACGGTACATTTGAATGTTTCGACAGTTCATTGCTGTTAGTTGGGTGTCAAGTTCTATTCCTATAACAATTCCAACGTTTTGCCATAAATTATCACGATTTTTTTTGATGCGTACCCGCTGTCCACAAGTGGAAAGTTTTGGGGCATGATCAAAGTTGGTTGGCATTGCATCAAAAAAGATAGGCACTATATAGACAATTTTAAAGACATATTCAGACAAACACTAATATAATTTAGCTTTTAACTCTTCTCTGTAGTCAACATCACGCTCAGCTCTATTCAGTTGTGACACAACTCTTTCAATACCTTGTTTGATATCATCCCAGAGCAAGCCCTCAGACCATTCAGATCCCTCCTTACGAGACATCATGCGACCAGACGCGTCCAATCTGGCTTCATAGTAGACCTGTTGACCTTCATATGTTTCCACAAGCATTAATTGGGTTGTTTTGACCATTTTCATGTATAACATACATTGTACTTGTTCGTACATTCGGAACTTGTGAAATAGACGTGCCTGGCGATGTTTTAGTTCAAAAATCATCTTACCAGCAAGACCATCAATTTTTCCGATCAGAAAGCCACCCCACTTATCACCAGTGATATGCATGAAATAAGCACGGTCATTTCCAGCTCGAACTGACGGAAATCTCTTTTGAACCAATTCCAAGTCAGTTGATTCTCTACGAATACCCCTCGTTGTATTTATGACTGACACAGCTTGTTTTTCAACATGATTTGCTATTGTTTTCGCTGTTTCCACAGCATTGGATGCTGCTTTGACTTTCTTTTTAAGTTGCTGTTTTTGATGCTGTAAACCTTCAACTGCTTGATATCCATGGTTGTTGGCCATCTCTAGTGTTGATAGACTAGCTGTCTTTCTCGAAGTTTTATGATAAATCTTAGATTTGGCAACAAAGAAAGAACCAATGGCCGCAGTTCTAATACCTGACTTTTTACTAGGATAATTCTTTAATGCACGCATCTTATCTACTTGTATCGCTTTTTTATGGACAACTTCAAACTTTCTTTTAGCAACATTGACATGCTCCACAGCTGTTTCTTTCATTTTTTGGACCACTGACGATTGCTCTCTGTTTGATTCAATAGCCTCCTCGATCATTTGTTTAAAGACAGGTTTTTGTTCCAATTGTTCGACAACTATCTCTGCAACAGGTTTTTGTTCTTGGGTTTCAGCAGGTGTCACGCCAAATCGTGGCATTCTTTTCAAATTCATCTGCCAACACTCAGCAATAGCAGTCTGCTGGCGCTCACAACCAAAATATCCCAATAATTTTCCAACCGCAGATGCATTGATTTGCCATTTAAACACTTTTTTGCGTCTTTGAAACATTAATTACCACAAAAAATACAGAACAAAAAAAAAACACATATATGTTACTCAAGATGTAATGTCTTATTTACTTTCCAGTATTCCCTGAGATTCTTTTTCAGCTTGTTTAAATTCTTCTTCCAATTGTTTAGATTTCATATCAGCAATTTGTTCCATTCTCTCCGATCTCAGCGGCTCTACGCTTTCAAGATTAGTGACACCCTTTTCTCCCGGCGCTCCCTTTTCTCCCGGCGCTCCTGGCGCTCCCTTTTCTCCTGGCACTCCTGGCGCTCCTGGCGCTCCCTTTTCTCCTGGCACTCCTGGCGCTCCTGGCGCTCCCTTTTCTCCTGGTGCTCCTGCTGCTCCCGGTGCTCCTGGTGCTCCTGGTGGTCCCTTTTCTCCTGGTGGTCCTGGTGGTCCTTGCGCTCCCGGCGCTCCTGGTACTCCCTTTTCTCCTGGTGGTCCTGGTGGTCCTTGCGCTCCCGGCGCTCCTGGCGCTCCTGGTATATCTGTTTTTTCGAAAGTGTTTACTTGCGCATTAATATCCTCCAACAGTTGTACAAACCGCTTGTAATCCGCTGTATGTTGACATTCTGTTTCAATGTTAGGTTGTGTTGACTGCATATGCTTTACAGACTGTAAGGTGCAAGTCATGTGATAAAGAATTGCAATAATTACCAGACAAAAGTAAAACTGCATGTTATTATATCGGACTGGCATTGTGTAAAACATCATATGCTTTATTAAATAATGGATTATGCATGTCGTGTTGGATTTAAATTTTAGCTGTCAAATCTTCAGAAATTCTCTAAACATAATTTCTGTACATTTTTAGAACTCAGTTATGTCCACATTTCAACAAAAAGCATGTCCACCCAAATGTGCAAAAGCATCAAAGACCAGTGGTATGTACATCTCGATTTACTCCAATGACACTCTTGCCACGATTTCAGGGACCTCCAGATTGGTCTGGTGCTATTATGGAACTCATACACGCTATGAAAAGTTACCAGGTTCGCAAGGATGCCTAAAACAAAAATGGACCAGTGAGTTTTGGGGACCGGTTGGCCAAGACATTCTGCTTGTTCCGTTGAACGCTGATGGTTCAAGAGCACCCCTTTTTGTCCCTGGTAGTGCCATGAAAAACGGTGAGTCCCATACCTTTGAAACTCGTGTACAAGCAGATGCAATGGTTGAGCACATGGTTTCCAAAAAATGTCTTCCAAAATGTGTCTGGCCTGACAAGGAAGAGGCTGAACTACTCCTAACTCGCCTCCAAACTAAAGACGATCAGGAGTTGAAAGTCATTGCGAGAGATATTGTTGACAAATTGCCAGCGTGTCGCACTGAATTATTCTTGTCTCTATGCACGATGTATACCAAAATTGTGGAGCATGGTGATGACATTGGTCCATTATTGGTCACTGAAATTGTGCATATTGGGAACAAAAGAGGAGCTGCACTTGTTAACAATGGATTTGAGAAATCCTGCGTGTCCAGAGAATATTTGAGGAATAATTTAGCTGATCCGTTCTTTGTCGAGTATATTTCCTCCAAATCTGGGCGCAGAAGACGAGATGCATGCTGTGAGTTGTGGATTAAAAAGGAACAAATGAAAAAATTTTGGTTGTCTGAAGTCAGCCGCCGTAATGTCATGACAAATTGGTTTTGTCCGATCAATTACTTTGAACACCTGCCAGGCATTGACATTAATGGCATGATGGAGCTCCAACTCCTTTGTCAAGGACGTCAAGGACGATGGCTTTCACTAGATGCTGCCTGCTCAGTCCTTGACAATGATGCCAAACACATTCTTAGATACAACAAATAATTACATTTTTATCCTTTATTTACGTTTGCGTTTTTTCTTAATTGGTGGTTTGTTGGTAGAAATAGAACCTTTGCCTTTGTCAAAACGTTGATTGTCAGTGGCTATAGATGCTTTGTGTTCCATCTTGTCAATGAATGACTTGAGATTTTGACCCTGTTTGTCCTTGGGAACCCACTTGTTATATTCATGTACTGCTTCGTGGGTTTCGCGCACCCATTCTGCCGCCTCCTCGGTAAGATCATCTGGGTTTGCAAATTCGAACTCCGAACCTTCGTCGTCAGGCACTACAAATCCATCATCAGCATATCCATGCATGTTTGGATTCACGGATGGTTCATCTTCTTCGTCCTCGGAATCATTATCAGCTTGGAAGATTGGCATGGTAGTCTGGTCTTCATCTTCAATCATGCACATTGTTATACCGTCCCCACCAGCAATGAACCCCAACTCTTTCCAACCCTGGGCAACAGAAGACCCTTTCGAAGTATCAACAACAATGTGTTTCGAGATGAACTTCGCGTCGATGGCTGACCATTTGTCATCATCGACAAATTCCCAAATACGTCCCCCTTGTTTTTCCGTTTGTTTGATACGTGACACTTCGACTTTTCCGTCCTGTTGGCCAACAATTTCGCCATAAAAATTTTTTCCCGCAATATTAAATTCAATCAAATCTCCAACAGAATACATCTTTTTTGTGTGTTGTGTCAATATAAATCAATCAAAAAACACATATTCCTTGAATAATGCAAAATAGCTCCAAGAATCCTAAAAGTTCGAAATCTTGATTGACTTCCGTCAAACTCTATTGTGTATTTAATCCTCTTATTAAAAGTAAATGCCGTGTCTGGCGTATCGCACTTTGATGACAAAGACCCTACCGATCGTATCGAAAGAAACAAGAGAGGGGATCCGTGAACAAATATGCAGCGAATGTCAAACAATATTGGTTCAGCTTCCTAGTGACAAAGTGTGGGGTCTTATTATTGGTGACGCTGGTAAGGGGATGTTATATGTTGTACGGGTCAAGAGAAACTCTGAAGCTATGAAAGCTGGTATTGAGGAGGGTGATTACCTCCATAAGATCGATGACAAAAGTATAGATGTAATTCATACACCATTATCACTTTTTCACTACGTTGAAAAGGTAAAAAAAGAGATGGTCCATCAACAACATAACCATGAGATTGATGCGCCGATTATAAAATTGTGAATATTTGTGCCATTTTATTCTACATCTACAACTCATTTTTTTGTCCTTGTCCCTGGTAAAACTCGACCTCAACTTTTCCTGTTTTTTCTACAAACATGTGTCCAAAGTCTTTCACCAACTCATACACTAGCGGCCCCTCATTGCCATCATGCTCGGCCAGTAGCAGTTCAACATATTCGTCACTTATATATACACCACCTTCAGTGTGCATATCTTTTAAGAAAGAACGCCATTGGAGACGAGCCTGCTCGGAACTTTGGACGCACTCTGTCACATCTCTCTGGGTGTTTTCGTGTATCACTTTGCCAAATAATGCTGTCACTTTGGAAAACCCATTTGCTTGCTCCTGGCATGTAGAGCCAGTCGTGTCGTCGTTGAAATCATCACAGACTTGTGTCATACAGGAAGAAAACTCTGACTCACAGAATGAGAATTCAGCCCCTGGTATCGAATAGCAGACATCATGTCCATTGCAACAGCGCCATAATCCAAAACGTTCTTCAATGTCCAAACCTTGGGGTCCGCATCCGTTTGCTGTAAATTGGCGTCTTGGTTTCTCATTGAGGAGACTGGACAATGACACAGGAGCAACATAAGTACCAGGGTCACACAGTTGTCCGAGAAGTCCCTTTACTGTCCCAGTACCACCAAAGCTGTTGTCATCCATGTTTCCAAAGATATCACCAAACACTTTTTTAATATGACTATCATCAGGGGGTTGACTAATTTCACAACTGACTGTGGTTAGTTGGAGAACAGCAGCAATTATAAAGTAAAAAGATGGCATGATTACACAGTTAATGTCGGAAACCATATTTTTACCACATATGCAAAACATATGTGGTAAAACTGGTCAATTATTTTTCATAACATTGTCTGCAAACAGCTGTATATTGACCATTGACCAGTACTGTCTGAGTTTGATGACCAATGCGCTTTGTGAAGCAAGCTTCTTTCTGACACTGAGTACAGACTGCATGTTTAAAAACCACCTTTTCTGCCATCGGTATTAAGTCCAACATTTCTCCAAATGCATTCCTTTGATAATCTCCGCTAAGTCCTGCTACAATCACATATTTCCCATGTTGTACCATAAAATGAACTGCTGTCTTGAGATTGTCAAAAAATTGACCTTCGTCAATGGCAATCACATCATATGTTCTGGTCCGTGCCATCAAGATGTCGTCTGTTTTTGTGGCTTTGAACTGTTCTTTTGTATGTGTTTGGACAAAATCTCCCTTAACTCTAGTGTCATTACTGTGGTTAATAACCAGACATTTCATTCCACTTGATTGGAGGTGTTTGACTTTGCGAATCAGTTCTGTGGTTTTTCCCGAATACATGGGTCCAATAATAAGCTCCAGTGCCATTTACAGAAAGAAAGGTGCTCCCTTATAATATTTTTTTGTAACTTAAAATTGAATTTTATATTTTATTTGTATTACCATGGTATACTGTTTCTTGCGGGTGGTTTTCGTTGAAGGGCAAACATGCTGGGAGTATCGCCAATAATATAGAGTGCATGTAAGCAGTGAGTCCTTGCAACATGGATATCAAAAGACTTTGATTCCTCTGAGCAGATAAATATGCCCGCATTCACTGGTATAGAACTAAAGTTTCTGACATGCACGACAGATGCATTTTTTCCTATACCTGTCATAGTTTCTTCTTCATGTAAAAGTGAACTGTCATCACTATTGCGTTTTAAAGTTCTGATTCTCCATGGTTTGCTTAAATAGCGCCGGTTAGTGTCGATATTTAGCGGGACAGAGCCGTCATAAAAGCATTGGACGACATTGTAGGTGTCTACAATCTGGTCGATACAGTCCTTAGTGGTCATTTCGACCACTTCTGCACCACGATGATGGGTCAATTGAATGTCAAATTTGTTTGATTCGCACATATCTCGAAATAGTTGTCCTCGACCACTTGGAAATTGATCCAATCTTCCAATCAAAGTATATGATTTGTGATTGGCGTGCAGAAGTCTTTGCCAATCTTCTTGTCCCCATAAATGCGCATAGGCTATAAAGACGTGCTCCTGGTTATCCGGCATTAATTTCAAGTCTAATAGACCGCGTAGTGCCGCTGTTTTTTCGAACCATATTTTGTGTGTGTATATCTGCTGTGTGTTTAGGATGCACATTTTCCATTTGTAAGCATCTTCCGCATTTCTTACAATGACAATAGCATCTGATGGTATCGTGGAGGGTGCTGGACTGCCCTGAATAAGGGCAGTATTGTCTGGTCTAAAATGCTGCACCAATGCTTGGTGGATTTTGAGGTCGTGTTTTTCGACCCATTTCCCCTTATAGTTTTCCACAAATGGCAGCGATGGCTTGAGTGAAGAAGCACAGCTATAGCGCGTTTGACATTGCCATTTGTGCAACTCTTTTAATTTTACCCATTCTCTTGCTTTTGGAAGTTCGCCCATTTGCACAAGGCCTCGATTGATGGTAACAACTGACTTTTCGTAGTCATAGATTAGTGCTCGAATGTTATCTGGCGCACCTCTTCTGCAAATTTCTGTGAAATCATTGACAAATCTGTTGAATGTGCCAGCAATATCTGTTGGTAGTGTATAGTAGGTGTATACAGTGGACAGAGTCCATAATGCAATCGATGTTCTGGCATGTTCGGCCATGTCAATGTATTGCTGTTGTTTTTGTTTCGGTAATTTATTGGCAAATTGTTTGTATTTTTGTTTTTTCTTCTTGTTGCATTTAATGTGGACAATTCCAAGTATTTGATGAATCTGTTTGTTGTTTGGTTTTGAAAGAAGGAGTTCAAATTCGACATCTGAGTGATGTGTTGGCAAGAATCCGGATGCTTTTATTTTCTGTTTGCGACAACAGAGGGTAAACGTACCACATGGCAATAAGTCAGGTCGTTTATTTTCGTACTTATTCGCTTCGAAATTGTGTATTCTCCACATGTTTATTTGATACTCACAAGTGATTTGAAAAAAAAACACATATGTGCACATGACTTTCTGAACAAGGTTTAGACAAAAATACACACGTCATATCGCAGGAAAACTCGTCATTCTCTAAAAAATCTAGAACAACCCCCAGAAATCATTTCTCTGGGCTTAAAACGCAAATTTTTTATATCAAATGAATCAGTATTACACAGCTTGCCTTCCAGCCAAAAATTTTTGATAATAATACCATTAGCCTTACTGATGTTGTGACCATCTGGCCTATTCCTGGAAGGTTTTGCTATCGATTTTAGGGTCAAGACGATTTGAAACACTTTGCCACGACACAGCCAGTCGATATGGTTTATTTGGTGCAAATTTATCAGTTCGATGAGCTGTACTCTGCGATCCCGTTCGTTTTTGTACCAAATAAAAAGGAGACAGACAAGTGATAAAAGAATAAACCACATTACTATTTATATTGATTATATATATATCGGATCCGTTTCTTCTTCGGATTATTAAGCTTTAGGACAATTTCTCCATAATCGTAGTTAAAAGAAGAGTGTATTTTTGCTGATGTCATCCCCGGGTGACATGTAGTATACCTTTCCTAGTTCTTGGCGCCATTTTTCTCTATGTTTAAATCCAATGATGGAATATTCTGATTTTCTAATTGCGGGTAATTTATCGGCTGGCAAAGAAGAAAGAAAATCTATCAGCTTTTGAACCAAGACTCTTTCTGGCAATAATTCTGGCACTGCCACCTTCAAACTTGCTTCGACCCTTTTGTTGGATAAGTACTCGTCAAGTTTTTGAAGGGGTTGGTCTCTAGCAGATGGTATGTAGTCTAAAAAATTAAAATCTTCGAACTTGCGATTAAAGAAGACATACCACGGAATGTCATTGGTGGATGCTGCCATTTTCAGGGAAAATTTTTGTGGGTATAATGAATTAATTACATAGCTGCAAATTTTTTCGGAAAGCGTCCGCGCAATCCCGGGGCGACTTGAATCGCTGTGAAAATCGCCTAGTGGCCACTCCAACCCGACTGATCTTCCCACCTTGGCAAATTCGGTGACAAATTCCTCTTCCGTCATAAAATTTTCTTCAAATAGTGTTCTCTTTTGAGTAGAATTGTATTTCAATTTTTCAGGGGTTCTCATATATTTTGCGGCAAATGTTGCCAATTCATTATACAGATCTGAACCTGTATCGGCGGGCGTGCGAAGGGATGACATGATATCAATGCCAAAACAAACTTATATACCTCTATTTTCTAAACATGTTCTCATATATTAATCAATGGTATATTATTTAGGACAATTCCGGCAAAAATATCGACGAGATATCTCTAAAGCTTTAGGACAATTCCGGCAAAAATATCGACGAGATATCTCTAAAGCTTTAGGACAATTTCCGGCAAAAATCTTGCCAAATGTACCGCTTTAGGACAATTTCCGGCA
>Ga0209533_1005146_pt1 | contig 11205 bp, 9 predicted proteins | sample COG_04_FD_184748 | JGI IMG/M metagenome (GOLD analysis project Ga0209533, IMG submission 184748) | Pelagic Microbial community sample from North Sea - COGITO 998_met_04 (SPAdes) (version 2) | ecosystem: Environmental > Aquatic > Marine > Neritic zone/Coastal water | place: Helgoland, sampling... | reverse complement strand
TTTAATTGTATCAGGCAGGCCAATATCACTGAGGGTAAATAAATCATTCGGGATCTGGCGTAGCACCATTCCGTATGCTCCCTTTGCGCGCAACACACTCACGCGAAAACGCGCACGGTCCATATAGGCAAAACCGAAATCGGCACCACCGGTGGTTTTCAACTGCTCCTGATTACTCAATGAAGTAATCGCCTTCATCAAATCTTCCGTGTCCTGAGCGGTCAATGGCTCTCCCTCAACTGGCACCAGACCTCCGGACATACGAAGCGTGGGAGGCTGCTTGACCTGCAAATGAAGATCAGAAGCGCCCTGATCAACCATCAGCTCTAACAAATCATTCATTTCATAACTCATAGTATTACCGGGATTGGGATTCTAGTTAACAGGAAAGACAAATTAAACCGATTCAGCCACAGTCGCATGCAGGACTTCCTCAGGGGTGGTCACGCCAGCAATGACTTTGCGGATACCATCTTCACGCATAGTCCGCATGCCCATCTCTTTGGCTTTTCCGCGCAAAGCCACAAGACTCGCATCTTCATAGACCATTTGCTGTAATTCTTCATTCATCGTAAACATCTCGAAGACACCCACACGACCACGGAAGCCAGTCGAGTTACACTTCGAGCAACCTTTACCTAGCATGAAATTCGCATCCAAGGTCTGATCGGAACGAATCCCCAAAGAGCTCAAGACCTTCTCATCGTGCTCGTGCGACTCCTTACAATTCGGGCAAATTCGACGCACCAGACGCTGAGCGAGCACTGCACGCAAAGCCGCAGCCACAAGGAAAGGCTTAATTCCGATATCAACCAAACGACTGATCGCACTCGGCGCATCATTGGTGTGCAAGGTGCTAAACACCATGTGACCGGTCAAAGCCGCATTAATGGCGATCTCAGCGGTTTCTTTATCGCGAATTTCCCCGACCATGATGATGTTCGGCGCCTGACGCAGCATGGAACGCAAGGCCGCGGAGAATGTCATACCGACATCGCGTCGCACTTGCACCTGATTAATGCCCGCCATCTCATACTCAACAGGATCCTCAACGGTAATGATCTTACGGTCGGGGTGATTAATGCAGTTAAGTGCTGAATAAAGTGTAGTGGACTTACCGGAACCGGTCGGCCCGGTCACGAGGAAGACCCCGTCTGGCATGGCGATGATACGCTCAAAGCTAGCTTGGTCATCGCTGAAGAAACCAAGTTGAGGCAAGCCAAGGTTCAGGCCTTCCTTATCCAAGATACGCATAACAATACTCTCACCAAACGCGGTCGGCAAAGTTGATACGCGCAAATCGATCACCTTGGCACCGACTTTAATATTAATACGACCATCCAAAGGCACACGCTTTTCCGCGATGCTCACATCCGACATCAGCTTGATGCGCGAAATAATCGATGGTTGCAAACGCTTGGGTGGATTTTCCACTTCGTGCAAAACACCGTCAATACGGTAGCGCACGCGGAAGCGCTTCTCCAAAGGCTCCATGTGAATATCCGATGCGCGACGCTTCAACGCCTCAGAAATCACCATGTGCACATAGCGGATGATGGGCGCTTCATCTTCGGCAACACCCGCTTCCTCGCCTGTGGGCAAATCAATCTCCCCCTCGCCGAGTTCTTCCATACCAGAGAACATGCTGTCCACCTTCTCGACATGCGCACCATCGTAATACTGATGGATCGCCTTCTCGATGTCTTCAAGTGGCGCCACTCGACTAGTAATCGAGCGCTGAATAACGTGACTGATGCTGTCAATCGCATCCATATCCAGCGGATCACACACTGCGAGCTCCACCTCATTATCGTCTCCCTCAAGCGGGAACACCTTATAGCGATTGGCCAACTCAAAGGGCACCAATTCCAACGCTTCGTTGGAGACGCGCACATCGGCGAGATCCACGACATCCATGTTAAACTCTTCCGCAAGCGCTTGCGCGATTTGCAGTTGAGTCACAGCATGTTCATCGACCAAGAGATCCAGTGCATCCGAGTCCGGATTACCTTCACTCCCGAGCTCCGCAACTTTCGCGCGGGCATCGTCGATTACAGCGGAATCTACGATTCCTTTATCAATTAAAAGTTGGAGAACAAATTCGTCGGCTGAGGTCACAGATGTTAAGCGGGGTGGGGATTAAAGTAATTAGAACTAGCGGGAAACACTCATTAAGAACTCCGCATTCGTGCTGGTTTTCTTAATGCGTTGGATCAACATCTCCATGGCATCAGTGGACGGTAGCCCTTTCATTGCCCTGCGCAATGAATAAATTTTAAGCATTTCATCTGGGTGATAGAGTAATTCTTCCTTACGGGTGCCACTCTTATCCATACTCAACGCTGGGAAAATACGTTTATCGGAAAGCCCACGATCCAAGTGCAGCTCCATATTACCAGTGCCTTTGAACTCTTCAAAGATCACTTCGTCCATCTTACTGCCCGTTTCAACCAGTGCAGTCGCAATAATCGTGAGGCTACCACCGCCTTCAATATTACGCGCAGAACCAAAGAAACGCTTCGGTTTTTGTAGTGCATTGGCCTCCACACCACCCGAAAGAATTTTACCGCTGCTTGGCATCGTCGTATTATAGGCACGCGCTAGGCGTGTAATCGAGTCGAGAAGAATAACGACATCGCGGCCGACTTCGACCATGCGGCGCGCCTTTTCGATCACCATTTCTGCGGCATGCACATGGCTTTCCGCAGTTTCATCAAAGGTCGAGCTAATCACCTCACCGGACACTTGGCGGCGAAAATCAGTCACTTCCTCAGGGCGCTCATCGATCAACAGGATAATCAAATGCGCATCCGGATAGTTTTTCTGAATCGAGTTCGCCATCCCCTGCATCAACACAGTCTTACCTGTGCGCGGCGGAGCGACGATCAGACCACGTTGCCCAAACCCAACTGGCGTCAAGCAATCAACCACACGCATGGATAGGTTATCCGACTTCGATTCGGCATCCGACTCCAACAAAATACGTTCGAGCGGATAATACGGAACCCCCTCAGTAAACGGCACAATCTCGCTGAGCGTTTCAGGATCGCGCCCCATCACCTCATTCACACACACAACAAATGGGCAGGACTCATTCTCACGGTGCGGGTGCAATTGCGCCTTCACGATGTGACCACGCTGCAAGCCATAACGCTCGACAAATACTTGCGGCACATAGGCACTCAAGGCCTTCACACGATAGTTATCACGTTCATAAACAAGCAACCCGCCTTCGTCATCCTCCATCGGCTCAAAAATACCAACCGACGAGATGCAAACCTTCCGCTCGCCCGCCTGAGCGACCAAGGCATTCAGCAACTGATCACGATTCGGCGCATGCGGGGTCTCCACTGCAGTCGCGGCGATCTCCTCACGAAGCTCCGGCAAGCCCATGCTATAGATACGATTAAAATCGAGCGCATCACCTTCACCCGAACGTATCTCCGTAGCCAACTGCAGCACCTCATCGAAGCTCTTCAATGGCTCGAAGTCGAGCAACTCACCAAAATCAATCGGAGAATCCTCCTCACGAGCACGCTTCTTCTTATCCTGCCAACGCCCTTTGCCCTTTTTATTCTTATTCGGGTGCGGACCAGGCCCGCCCTTATTCTTAAACTTACCATTACGGTTTGGGCGCTCACCGCGGTCATTGTTACGCTCGCCACGATTATTGCGATCTCGGCGCTGATTACGATGTCCGCCGCCTTGCTCATTGCGACGCCCGTGCGGCTTACCCTCCTGAGACTTACCCTCGCTTGGCTTTTCGCTCTTCGACTGCCCATCTCCAGATGGAGCTTCACCGCGAGAACTCTCCGAAGGCGAATCCTGCTTTGATTCCTGAGAGGACTCTACCACTGGCTCCGGATCATCCGAAGACCACACCACACTTGGTTTACGAGCACGCTCAACAGGCTTCACCTCGGCAGGTTTCACTTCTGAAGGCTTAATCTCTGATGGCACAAACTCCTTCGCAACGCGCGGTTTCGGCGCCTCAGCGACTGATGCAGCAGCAAACAGCTCTGGCTGAGCGACCGCAGCAGGCTTCGCGACTTTACGCGCGACCTTCTTAGTCGCCTTCTTCGCTGCTTTCTTCGCCGCCTTTTTTGCGGCCTTCTTTGTGGCAGTCTTCTTCACCGCACGCTTACGCGCTGGCTTTGGCGCATCCTCGGCGGATGTATTTGCGTTCACAACTGGTTTAATTTCGTCTTCAGAGCTCATGGGCTAGTAGTAATGCACGGAGTGCGGGGTCTTTAGTAAAAGAGAGGACGCTCAGCGTTCCACCGACATGCGGCAACGGGCTAATGCGTCTAGGTCTGTGCGATCAATCGCTTCGTTTGTTGTTTTAAAAATTCCAGGCTGCCTGCATTTGAGATCACACAATTCGCGCGTCGGGCTTTTTCCTCAAGAGGCATCTGCCGGTGACGACGCTGCTTGATCTCATCTCCCGAGTAACCTCTGCGCACCATGCGGCGTTCAACAATCTCAGGAGGACTGGTAACACACACAATCAAATCAAACTCGGTTTCAAGCCTTTTTTCAAACAGCAGCGGAATCTCAACCAACCAATTCGCCTCAGGCGCCTTGGCGATAGCCGCTTCCCATGCACTCCGAACGATCGGATGCAGCAACGCCTCCAGCCAAGCCAACTCATCAGTATCCGTGAAAACTCGCACTGCAATCGCCTTACGATCAACCGCCCCTTGCGCGTCAAACACCGACGCTCCCCAACGCCCTCGCAGCGCAGTATGCACCTCCACATCCGTCGCAAGACAGTCACGCACAACGGCATCCGTCTCAACCGTGCGCCAGCCAGATTCTGCGAATAATTGCACCACGGTCGACTTCCCGCAACCGATCCCCCCTGTAAGTCCTATTTTCAAAATTCTAATAATCGTTCGATATAAGTACCGATGAATCAATAAAAGACCTGCCGTCGCAAGCTCTGAATCATCGCTAGATCGCCCCAACTCGCGCCATGATCGCTCCAAATACAAATCAATCCCTTCTTGGCCTCCACCACTCCCGCCACCGCCTCGGCATAGCCACAGAAACGGTAATCTTTCGGATCTTCCACCACCCCAGCACGCACGGGGTTGAGATCAATATAAGCCGCCATCGTTTGCAGTGGATCCCCCTGTCCCTGTAAACGTCTCCCTGTAACACGTCTCACTACCGTTGACTTAAGGAAGCCACCTACGAATTCAGGCTCAAGATCCTGAAGATTATGCATTCTAGGCAACCAGATGCCTCATGGGAAATCACAATACTTGATGAGCGGCAGTATCAGAGATCAGCTCTAAGCCAACTTGCCCAAGGCATTACCTTCAAGTAATGCGTTCATCTTTTGAGTGAGCGCATTTTCAATGGCTGTGGCATCGCCTAGATTTTCGGCGATGCAATTGACGATCGCACTGCCGACGACGACGCCGTCTGCAGCTTGAGCGACGGTGTTCACATGATCGGCATTTGAAATACCAAAGCCCACCACGACGGGTAGGTCGGTGTATTGTTTGATCAGGTCCACGCGTGCTTTAATATCGTCAGACATTGACGCCTGCTCACCAGTGACACCTTCGCGCGATACGTAGTAAACAAATCCGGTCGCTGCCTTACAAATAACCTCCAGACGTGAGTCGGGGGTTGTTGGTGCGACAATAAAGACCGTGCCCAAGCCGTGCTTTTCACACGCAGCGAGATGATCCGCTGCCTCTTCGGGCGGCAGATCCAAAGTCAAAATCCCATCAACGCCGGCAGCTTTGGATTCGGCCGCATAGGCCTCACTGCCCTTTGCGAACACGAGGTTATAATATGTATAAAAGACGATCGGCACTTCGCTGAATTCGCGCACCGCTTTAACGAGCTCCAGCACGCGTTCACTGGCGCTACCACTCTCAAGCGCGCGTTGCGCTGCCAATTGATTAGTCAGGCCATCTGCGAGCGGATCTGAAAACGGCACTCCGAGCTCCAGCACATCGACACCGGCATCAATCACGGCGCGACAGGCTTTCACGGACGTTTCTAGATCGGGATCACCGGCACAAAGGTAGCCGACAAAGGCGGCGCGATTTTCGGCACGGGCAGTAGCAAAGGCTTGTTGGATACGGGACATGGTGAAGTATGAAAGTAAAATGTGTGAAAGTGGGAAGGTTTAATCCCGTATTCTACCAAGCGTCAAGCGACCAAAAGACTTTCACACCTTCAGACCTTTGCACCTTCAGACCTTTGCACCTTCAGACCTTTGCACCTTCCTACCTTAGAACCTTCCTACTTTCGCACTTTCGCACTTTCCCACCTTCCCACAGCGCGACAGCGCGAAGCCCCTAACTATTCCGCACCAGCGCTTTTTCGATCAGTGGCAACATCTCGCCGCGACGAAACAGTGTGACCTGCCCCGTGCTCCCAGAAACGACCACGCAAAGGCAATCTTCCACCTGTGTGATCGAAGCGGCCGCGGCATGGCGACTGCCCAGTCCGCTCGGTAAGTTATGCGTGTAGTCTGGTGCGTGGATCAACGACCCGGCAGAGATCAAGACGCCATCGCCTCGGATGATAAACGCACCATCAATCGAGGAGAGTTCCTTCACGGTTTCATCCATGAATGGATTCAAAATATTTCGATCCTCATCCTTGTATCCGTAAAATGGATTCAGAATGAGCGGCTTGGTGTATTCGGTGATCTTCTCGGCATTGCCGAGCACGAACAAACAGCCGACTGGGTGTCCTTCGCGTCCCTCGACGGCGAGCTCAGTCGCAATGGCCAAGACACGTTCCACCACTTCGGGCTTCACGCCAGACGGCAGCATATTGGATTTCTGGATCAACATGGTTTGGAATTCACGCTCCACATCGACCACGGTGATACTATCAAATTGGTTGCTTTTCGGCAGTCCACCGACACAGCAAAGGCGCTCACTACTCGAAAAGATACCACGCGTCAGGCCGATCAATACCGCACTGCGCAATTGGGAGAAACGATGATTGCTGAACGAACGAATCGGCAGCACTGCATCGATCCCGCTATTCTCGGTCGCTAAGTCCGAGGAGCCATGCGCGATCAGCACCGTCTTAAAATCCTTAAACACTGTGCCGACCTCAGCACCGCCACCAAAGGTATCGCCAAACACGAGCACGGAGGTGCAATTCGCACCTTTGGCAATTTTGGCGGCCTCTTTCAAAATCAGATTATTAAACCGATCGTGACGACGCTGCGGCTTGGCACCATCGCCCCCGAATACCGATTTCAACTCGCGGCGAAATTCTGGTAAAGGCCCAGCCAAAGCGAGCCGCTCCATGTGCGACTGATCCTGAAAGACGCGTGCCAGCGATGCTAAGCCATAGAGATAATTACGGGCTTTTTCGGATGCCAGTAACAAAAACACGTAGCGAATGTCCTGATACTCGGTTTGCCCATCGTAGATCAAGCCCTCAGGGCAACGACCGACCGCGATCATGTAATTGCGCTTCATCGGCACGCGTGCGTGCGGCAGACAGACACCACTACCTAGGTAGGTCGTCATTTGCTTCTCCCGATCCAGCAGATCACGCAGCAAGCGTTTCTTGGTCAGGCCCTTTTCTTTTGAAATATCGCAAACGTCGAGCAGTTCCGACAACGCACCCTTGAAGTCGGTGCTCTCAAGATCGATCACACGAGTTTGAGCGATGTAGCGGTCAATGCGCATAGCTTATAAGTGAAACGTAAGCGTCTAATGTCAAAAGGTTTAAAGGAATATCAGGATAAATAAATACAGCGCATAGCACCCCCAGGTTCCATGCAATCAACCAACTGGAAAAATAAGAGGATCAGGCACTGGCTGAAAGTCTACTGCTCCCACTCAATCGCGCCCTTCTTCAGCTCATAGAACAGCCCGAGGACCAGAACGAACAGGAAGAAGAAAATCGGCAAAAGAATTGGCAGACTCGCAGCAAGAAACTCGCGAAAGACCAGCACCCAAGGCATCAGGAAGATGACCTCGATATCAAATAAGATGAACAGCATCGCGGTGACGTAGAACTTCACGGCGAAACGCGCATGGCCAGAGCCTTGAGCCAACATACCGCACTCATATGGTTGATCCTTGATCCCAACCGATGTGCCGCGCTGTCCGAAGATATGGGACGCCACAAGAACAACCGCACCGATACTGGCTGCGATAGTAAATTGAATAAGAATCGGATAATAGTCCGCGATCTGCATAGGAAGCAAAGAAGGAGGCTTTGCGCCTCAGTTCAAGGCGTTTCTTCAAGCATCCGCAATTATTCTACCGCGGAGTCCTCAATCGAAGGCGCAACAAACGACAGGCGCTGCAAACGGATGCGCGACTTATCATAGACTCCCAGCCCAAGACTCGCGGCAAACGGCAACTGACGAGGCAGCGGTGAAATCTCAGGAAAGCCATTCAGAAGCCGATACCTATTCATCCGATCATACAACATACGATCAATCGCCACCGGATCCGAACTCATCCACAGCAACGGCTCCGAACGTGAATAGCGGGATTTAAACCGAGGGCCGCCGATATACTGGTAGCGCTCCAAAGAGACGAAATGCAGCACCATGCGTTCACTGAGCTCGGGAATCGCCGCGATCTCAGCCACAGCAGCCGAGGCCGTGGCCTCATTACCAAGAAAGCGCTGACTGTTACTCACATTCCACAAGGTCGCGTTGGCCAGCGCACCATCCACCCCTAAGGACTCATCATCCACACCGACCACCAAGTTCACCCAAAAATCTACTTCAAATAGCAACGGTGCGGCCAAAAAGCTCTTACGCTCGATCGCACCCTCTTCCAAAGCACTACTGCCCCGCCCCAAACCACCCAATAGCTGCGGCTCCTGACTCATACTCGGCGGCAACGGACTGTCGTAAAACCAATCCGCATCATAGTAGCGCTCACTATCCAGCGCATACACCGGGCAACCCTCGAAATGCGCCAGATCCGAACTCAAGGAAGGCATGATGCCCGCCTGCCGCAACTGATGCTCCGAATAATCCACAATCAAAATCGATTCGCGCTCGAAGCCGCGCGCCTCCAACAACTCGATCATCGCCCGAAGTAGCTGCAGCGGCGTGCTCAACCCGCGCCCACTGCGCGAGTTTACCTTAATGCCGACCTTGCCGCGCTCCCCCGGAGCCAAGCGAGCGCCCACCTGCGCTTCATACGTCTGGACCAAAGCCGTCACCTCAGAGTAATAAAGTTTTCCTTCCGCCATCGGAGCCTCCCAGATCAAGCCAAGTGGCGCACGCGGCACCAATCCTGCTTGCGCACGCCCCGTTGACGGCATCAACAAACCACCGATCAGGAGCAATGCGCCACAAATGCAGCGACACAGCCCCAAATCAAGGCGCAACGCCCGCCTATCCACTTGACACCCAAACAAGGGAAACGAAAGTGACGACAACGCTGTGGTCTTATCTCCTGAAATACACACACCTCGCAACAAATTGCTGCTTATGCTAAAAGCAAACACCAAAAACCTAATCTCCATTCTTATTCCTCTGACAGCCTTGATTTTATCAGGTTGCAGCGGCCCGGAAGAAAAGAGAGTCCAAGCCCTCAACGAAGTCGCGCAGCTACGCGCAGCCGGAGATCACGCGGCCGCACTCGCCGCACTCGACGCACTCAATCAGACACACGGCAACGACACTGAAATCTTAAGGGAAATCGGTAGCACGCATGAAGCACTTGGCAACGCAGCCGAAGCCGCCTTCTACCTCAGCGCCGCTTACAACCAAGCACCCGACGACGTCGAACTGCTCTACCAAACTTACCGCGCACAGGAAAACGCCAACCAACCCGAAGCCGCATACGAACGACTCGAAGCACTCGTCGAAGCCGAGCCCGACGCCATCTCAGACGAACTCTGGCGACGCCTGGGCGAACTTCGTGCCGAGGCTCAACAGACACAATCCGCCCTCGACGCATACCTAAAAGGCGTCGATCCGGAAAGCAGCACCCCCACACCGGAAACCGCAGTCGCCATCGGCACACTCTTTAAGCAACTCGACAACCTGCCACAGGCCGAACGCTGGCTGAACATAGCCGCCAACAGCGACGACCCCAACGCTCTTCCCGCACTCTTCGGCCTGTTAGATATCCACCTTCGTAATAAAAACTGGACCGCAGCGGAGTCGGTGATCGCGCAACTCGACAAACAATTCCCCGGCGCAGTCGATGCCAGTGAATGGGCCAACGCCCGCGGCGAACTCGAACGCTGGCGCACCGCACAGACAACCATGCAAGCCGATCTCGCCCAAAAACAGGCCGCCAAAGAAGCCGCGGCAAAAGCAGCCGCCGAAGCCAAAGCCGCCGAGCAAGTCGCAACCAGCACGCCAGCCGATACCACAGACGCGACCAACACTGACACCGCCGAGCCCACCACAGGCAAAGCGCAAATCATCGCAGACTTAGAGCACGCCGAGGCCATGGCCGACACGCCAGCAGTCGAAGCCGAGCCATCTACCATCGCCTTCAACCCAGCCATCGCCATCGAACCTGCCGAGCCAGAGTTCGCACTTGGCGTGACTTACGACCAGCAAAGCGAAGGCGCAGTGATCGATTACTCAGTCGGCACCTCCGATCTAAACGATACCATCGCACCCGACGTCGTCATCCAAGCCGACACACCAGCCACCGAACCATCCTCCGCGATCAGCCCCACGCTGCCTCCACGTAGCCTAGATCACATGCTCGCAGATGCCGAAAGCGCGACCATTGAACATGACTACAAGCAAGCCATCCAACTCTACTGGCAAGCACTCGGCCGCGCCAACAACCGAGCCGACATCTGGAATATGCTCTCCCGCGCTTACCGATTCGATGGCCAAACCAAGAACGCCGAGACCACCGCGCTCGAAGCCACCCGCCTCGCCCCCGCAGAGATCGACTACACGCTCGACTATTTGCGCGTGATTCAACGCACCAAAAAGCCGGGAGACTTCCTCGCCGAACTGCAAACCGCTTACGACCGCTTCCCGCGCAGTCCCGAGATCGCGCTTTCACTCGCTCGCGGTTATGAGCGAATTGATGGGAACAATTCTGCCGCGATCATGCTCTATGAACGCTTCATCCAACTGGCTCCGAATCACTCGCTCCGCACCGAGGCCGAAGCCGCACTCTCCAGACTCCGCTAATCCGCTTCAGCTTTCCCTCCTCAGCTCTCCCTTCTCCCTCCTCAGCTCTCCCTTCTCCCTCCTCAGCTCTCCCT
>Ga0209533_1005130_pt1 | contig 11225 bp, 13 predicted proteins | sample COG_04_FD_184748 | JGI IMG/M metagenome (GOLD analysis project Ga0209533, IMG submission 184748) | Pelagic Microbial community sample from North Sea - COGITO 998_met_04 (SPAdes) (version 2) | ecosystem: Environmental > Aquatic > Marine > Neritic zone/Coastal water | place: Helgoland, sampling... | reverse complement strand
CAACCAGTAGAGCACCAACCACGAGATTTTCTTCAACTGTTGCAATGGCGTTGTCTACCAATACTGTCCTGTCATAGAGCGGTTCTGCCACGACGCCATCGGGCAGTGTTGTATTGATTTCTTCGAGTTTCGCCGCGACTTCTCGCGCTACAGTTCGTGAGTTTTCGCCCAGCAACATAAATGCCGTGCCTATTACCGCTTCTTGACCAGAATGCGTGCCAGCTCCTGTTCTGAGTTCCTTACCGATAGAAACTTCGGCCACGTCTTTAACTCGAACCGGAATGCTGTTTCTGGACAAAATGCTTACCTGCTCGATGTCCGCAATAGTTTTCAGTTGTCCCGGGGACCGGACCATGAGTTGCTGTCCATTGCGCTCGATATACCCGGCACCCTGATTGATATTGTTGTCCCTCAATGCGGATAACAATTCCGGCAATGTTATTCCCCAAAGCAGCATCTTGGCCGGATCTGGTTTTACGTGATATTGCTTCTCAAATCCTCCGCTGGTATTAACTTCCGTTACGCCATCAACCAAAATCAATTGCCGCTTGATAATCCAGTCTTGTATCTCTCGCAGTGCGAACAGATCATAAGGCTCGCCGTTTGGCTGCAGCACACCTTCTTCGGCGCTTACCGTGTACATGAATATTTCGCCAAGTCCTGAGGAAATAGGACCCATTTCTGGCTCAAGGTTAGCGGGTAGTTGATTTTTGATCGCACTGAGGCGTGAGTTCACGAGATTGCGTGCAAAATAAATATCGGTGCCTTCCTCAAAAACAACCGTAACCTGAGATAAGCCATACGCAGAAAGTGAGCGGGTATAAGAAAGCTGCGGGAGCCCGGCCAGTGTTGTTTCAATGGGAAACGTAATGCGTTGCTCAGACTCCAACGGAGAATATCCTGGCGCTTCAGTATTTATTTGTACCTGCACGTTGGTTATGTCCGGTACAGCGTCAATTGGTAGATTTTGAAAATTCCACGCGCCAAATGCACAGATGGAGAGTGCCCCCATCATGACGATCCAGCGACTGCGGATCATTTGCCTTATAATTGTTTCTAACATCTCATCGTCTCCTAGTGGTCGTGTTCAACGCCTTCTTTTTCAAGGTCTGCCTTTATCAAGTAACTATTGGCAACCACATAGCGCTCACCAAGCTCTAGGCCGGAGAGAATTTCTGTTAGAAAAGGGTCTGAACTACCCACAGTGACAATCCGCGGCTTATAGGTTTCGTCTTCAAGAACGAATACCACTTGGTTGTCTTCAAAGAGTTGCAATGCGTCATTCTTCACTGCAAGTGCCACATTTTTAGACTCGACATGAACCAATCCTTCTACCAGTAAACCTGGCGTCCAAACTGAATCAAGATTCTCAAGCGGTACGCGGGCAATAACAGTTGGAGATTCACCTTGGCTAGGGTTGATGTATCGAATGGCACTTTCAGCGAAACGACTATCTATCCGAATTGTCACAGACATGCCCGAGCGCACCTGTTGCGAGTCACCAGGGAAAACAGTGAGATCTACCCAAATATTGTCGTAGTTGGCAATGGTTAGCAGAGGCTGGCTTAATGCCAACTCACCTGGATTGGCATGTTTTTCCACCACAATGCCGCTGAGAGGCGCTTTAATTTCGTAGGTCTGTAGGCTGGTATTTGCTTCAATGATCGCGATAACTTCTCCCTCATCGATACTGTCTCCTAGAGAGGGAACCATCGATACAATCATGCCGGGGTAGCGCGCAGAAACATGGCTTATGCCTTGAGGGTCGGGCATGGTCCTGCCGTACAGCAACAAGTTGCGATTAATCACGCCCGCACCTGCCAATTCGGTCTCTATGCCCAGTTCTTCTGCCAATGAGGTGGGAATGTGAACAACTTCCTCCTCATGCTCTTCTTCTGCAGCATTTGCCTGTGAGCTTATGAGTGTTACTGCTGTGCATAGGGCTACGAGCAATAATTGTGTTGCAACGCGAAAGTCGTAAAATATTTTGTTCATTATCTTGTCCTCTTTACTGGCCCGTTAGTGGAAGGCCGCTAAGACGCTCGATCTCGGCTCTTATTCGATGCACATTTCCAGCACTGGAAATGAGTGAGAGTTGAGCATCCAAAAATTCCTGTTGTGCGGTTATCAATTCGACATAGCTGTAGTTGCCAGCCCCGTACGCTTGCAGCGTTTGCTGCTGTACGTCTTGCAGAATGGGAATGACTTGCTGCTGTAAGGTGTTTACCTGATTAATAGCTTGTTGCAGTGCTTGGTGGAGTGAGCGTATTTCACCTTCGATAGCAATAAGGGCCGTGAGTTGCCGCAATTCGACTTCCTGCAAATTGGCTCGTGCGCTGCGTTCCGCGCCGGACGCACGTGCTTTATTGAATAGAGGGATGGTGACCCCGAATGCGAACCCAGTATCATCAAACTCTTTTAAGTGGCGTATCCCAGCGGACCATTGGATGTCACCCTCTTGGCGTGTTTGTGCCAGGCGAAGTTCAGCCTCAAGAAGACGAGATTCAGCGGCAAATATTTCTATATCTGGATTAGATGCCAACTCCGCTAGGATCGATTCTATTGACTCGGCTTGCTCAACAGTAAGAATGTCTGAAGACACCGCACCAAACTGCGGAGTATTATTCGCCCACATGCTTGCCAATCGAATTCTCGCACTGCCGAGCCGGGCGTTAGCGGCTTGCTCTGCTAGCCGCGCACGCAGAAGTGCTGCCTGCGCGCGATCTGTTTCCAATTGCGGCGCTTGCCCTGCCGTGACAAGAGGCTCAATAGAGTCCACAGTCTGTTCGGCTATAGCGGTTGATTGCGCCTGAAGACCTACTTGTTCCTGTGCAACAGCAACATCGATGAAGCGTCTCACGACTTCAACGAGTAAATCTAATTCGACAACCCGCTGCTCCGCATTCAATACGTCTATTCTTCGATTGATCATTCCGACGCGCGCGGCTCGTTTACCGCCCATTTCAACCACACTGGATAGCCTAAGAGTTGCTTCTGCACCAGTGAAGTCTCTAATGTCACCGGTACCGAGAGCGTCTTCAATTTCAGCGCCCACCATGAACGGTGGTTTTAAGTCGGCTATCTCTCTTTCACCCAGCAAGGCATCGTTGCGTAAAGGAAAACTACGCAGTTTGGGGTTAGTAGAGATAGTGGCCGCCAGTGCATCGCGCAGCGAAATAGTGCCAGTTAGCATTTCCTGTGCATTACATGTGGCGCTCGCGATCACGGCACAAGCCACAATCGCCAAACATTTAAGGTTCAAAGTCTTTCTCCCGCAAATTGTTAGAACAAGCAACGCCTCAGACACTTCGTCCGAGTCGAATTGTTGTGGTACAACTTAGGCTATTGCGGGAGGTGCGCGGGTAGGAGGTAGGAGAGTTTCAGGCTGATCGGGCAGTATTTTGCGCCGGACTAATTGAAAGGATGTTTTGGACTCCGTTGAAATCGCAGGCAAGTCAAAAGCGAAAATGGCCAAGGAATCCGTTGGCGTTTTGGAGAATTTAGCCAGCAGACTATCTAGTGAAAGCTCACTTTCTATATCCACTAGGTCTTCTTCACCTAGGTTATCGATTGTTGCTATTTCGAAGGCGTGCGTTTCTTCGCTTTCAAAGTGAATAGAGATGGGCGCTTCAGCACCATCAAGACAATAGCGAAGGTGGATATGCGATGAACTGACGAGCACAAGCAGCAGTACAGCCAGAAAGGCTGGTAAACATTGCGTTGTATTTAATCGCCGTCTCATATCAGTTGGAAATTCTCACGTATTTCTGGATCGTATCGATTTTAGCGTATAGAGGTCGAGGCGAAGATTCAACTCATTTGTTTAAAATGCTCGTGCGGTGGCGCTATTCTGCTACAGCACTGCCTTGCAAGACACTAAAGTATGCCGAGTGTGTGTAAGTTCGGGCTCCTATGAACGCCTACTTGAAGGTCCGCTTTGGGTCGGAAGCGGTCATTAGACCCTAAATACGTCAGCCCCTCCTAGATGTCCGCTTTGGGTTTGGTAGCAGACGTAGAATGAACTCTGCAATACCTCACAATGTGCTCAATAAGCCACGATTTGAGCAATTCCCGACCTTTAAACACAAAACGGGACTGCCCTACAGGGTCAGGCTATAGGGCACTAGATTGGTCATTTTTGAAGTGTTCTGACAGTCAACCAAATGTAAACCAAACTTCAACTGTGAGGGGGGGGGGTAGCACCCCGCTGAGATCGGGTAAAGGGCCATCCGTGATGATGTAAGAACGATGACTGACCCCGCTCTATAATTTTTTATTTTTTTCTGGACTACATTTCTGGAACTTACGGAGAAGTCAGTCAAATAATCTCTTTTATTTCCAATTGGTTATGGTTGCCTCAAAAGACCTAAAGACAGCTCTTGTGCCGCTGCGCGTACTGGTCCCGAAACTCTATCCTCGCGCGTTAATGTGTCCAAAAACTCCGATTGTCATCAAGCATGGTTCCGAAGCTGGTTTGAATATCAGGTTTTATTAGGTTCTCACGGGCTTGAACACGAGGACTTTTGTCACCCCCTAAAGCTATGAAAGGGGATTGCGGACTCCGATTCACAGCTCTTTTTGAAGTCCGAAAACTAACCCCAAGATGTCCAAAAACAAAAATTGTTACGGTTTATGGGAAATAAGCACCTGCCCTGCCCGCCCTGATGATGATTGCTTTCTTCTTCCCCCCCCCATAAGATCGGGAACGGGGAACGTCACTGGGGAGGTCAAATCTTCACGGCTTTTGGGCTAAAGTACCGCATCGACCCACATCTTTCGCATCCACAATTGAGAATATGACTTACAACCGTTACTCCCTCGCGTAAAAGTGTCCCAAAATTCCCGTTCTAATATGTCCGAAAAAGGAAAAAACAGGGCATTTATGGCAGGCTGACTTTCCCGCCGGTCTTTATACTTCTAGATTTAAGCTTGCCCCCCCCCTAGCCCTCTCTGTATTACAGCAGAATTGCCTTTTTTTATTCGCAAATATGGCATCAATGAAATATTAGTTCGATAATCCGAATGTGAAGCCCCCTAACTGGAGTAATACAGTGGATTTTGTAGCTTTAGATGTGGAGACAGCAAATCCTAGAATGGCCTCAATCTGCCAATTAGGCATAGCTAAATACACTAATGGCAATTTCTCAGATGAATGGAAATCATTTGTAGATCCGGAAGATTTCTTCGATCAAATGAACATGCGTATTCATGGAATCGGTGAGTCTACTATCTTGGGCGCTCCTAAATTTCCCGATGTGTATGCAAAACTATGCTCGTTTCTTGATGGTGCAATTGTCGTCAGCCATACAAGCTTCGATCGAGCGGCCATCATTCAATGTTGTGAAAGGTACGGAATTGATCCTCCTCAATGTAATTGGCTCGATTCAGCTCGCATCGCAAGAAGAACCTGGAGCGAATGCGCAAATAGCGGGTATGGACTGAAGAGCGTCTGTGAAATTATCGGATACAAATTTAAACACCATGACGCACTGGAAGACGCAAAAGCGTCCGCTCAGGTAGTAGTTGCAGCGATAAACAAAACCGGAATTTCTATAGAAGACTGGCTAGAACGATCGCAAAAGCCCATCTCTGGCAGTGGCTCGGATAGAATAAAATTGCAGGGCAACCCTGAAGGCGTTCTCTACGGTGAGGTTTTAGTTTTTACAGGTGCAGTAGGCATACCCCGAATGGTGGCCGCAGAAATGGCAGCACGAGCTGGTTGTGAAGTGGCCGCTGGAGTGACGAAGAAAACTACAATTGTGGTTGTTGGAGATCAAGACATTAAGGCTCTCGCTGGCCATGAGAAAAGCTCGAAGCATAGAAAGGCCGAAGAACTGATCGAGAAAGGAATTCCTATTAAAATACTAACCGCACCAGACTTCGAAAAACTTATTACAATATCCTGATCTCACTCGTCCGCGCGTAATTGACTAGAAATGTCATTCCTCTGTTTTATTCTGCTTCTCTGTTTCGATTTTTCAAGCTGTCAGTTTGCATCAAAAATTTGCTTTGAATTCGATTGGCAATATGGCTATTCAGTGCTTTCTGGAAGTGACTACATGGTAAATATATAAAGGTCACCGTATAGCGGTGCAGTAAGATGTCCAAAAACCTCGAAATTGAACCGTATATCGGTGCAGACTAGACCGTATAGCGGTGCAGGAATCTCTGGAATTTCTGATTTCTGCACCGAATAGCGGTGTTTGTTGCACCGTATAGCGGTGAGGCGCTTCTAATTTTCACAAAGCTTTCTAGGAGCAATTGTCGTACTCGCCACGTCCAACTTACCTCCGCACTCATGTATAGGCTGCCAAGTAATTGCGTATAGGTTTGGCCCCATACCTAGCCCACCCTGCTTAGTGAGAGTAATAAGGTCTCTCTCTAGCAGCTCTTGCTTCGCCTTGTTCAATGAGTCATTGGAATTCCAGCCCCTCGCCTTCATCAGCTTGAGAGCAATGCACAAGTCACCATTGTTGTATCCGTTAAATTGAGAGCCTATATCTACAAGTAGCTTAGTGGCCTTGCCTGATAAGTGAGCAAAATCACTATTCTCTAAAAGGGCTTTCGGTAAATGAAAGTGCCCCTTATAAGTATGCGAGCTTTGCTTATTTCGGTGAGGTTTCGACATCTTGAATCAGCCCACAGATTCAGCAAGCTCCGAACACCCAACTAGATCGCGTTCTAGTGCTTCATATTCGCCCTTTTTGACCCCATACCAAGTTAATACTGATTCAGGGATAGGACGGGTCGTCTTCGGCCTATGGCGCCACAATGCGCAGTTTTTGACGCTACAGAGAGTCACTTGCTGCCTCCAAGACCCTTTCGCCATACCATCATAGGTGCAATTTCGGCAATGTTTGTTCACTGCTTGTCGAAGGCTCATTTTCCCGCCCCCTGTTCGTTAAGCCAATGGACGCTGGTTGATGTGTAATACTCGTCTCCAAAATCAGCTAGGCCCGCCTCTACACGATCTTGAGCCTCCTTCTTAGAGCCTGCCTCGACAATTCCTGGAGTGCGTTGTTCGAGTCTGATTTCGAAATGATACCTGCGCTGTTTAGTGTAGTGGCTGATGTTGTTCATAATGAGCCCTCTCGTCGCGAAATATCTATGCGAGACTCGATCCATTCCGATATTTCACTTTCAACCCAACCGCTGGCTCGCCCACCGAGCTTTATAGGAGCAGGGAATTTACCTTCCGCAATGAGATTGTGTGTGTGTGATCTAGAGTACCCGACCCTGTGCTTGACCTCAGGCCATCGAAGTATTCTTTCAGATTGAAGATGATTGACTAGATTCGTTGGATTGCTTTCTGTCATGTTATTGCCTCCTAAGGCGGTATTGAACATGACTGCAATTAAACTCTGCGCTTCCCTATCAAAAGGAGTGGGGGCTTTTGATTAGTTATGGTTCTTCCCTGTAGTCTCTCCAATATTCGTGTTTTTCAAGGTATCGATTGGTTTGTTGCTTTGATAGGCCAAAATAAATTTGCACAGCCTCTCTCGCAATTTCGGCTGCAATTTCCATAGCCTCATCTTCCAAACAATTAATTTCAGCTTCTGAAAGCTGGCTTTCCTCCATGCGCTTAGTTACCTTTTGGTGTTCCTGGTCCCACATTTCATTAAACATAAGTTCGTAGTAATACCCAACCAATTTATAGCTCGCCGTCGGCCGTCTGTGCCCCCCAAGAATACCCAGTTCATTGCCAAGAACTTTCAAACACTGTTTAGCTACTGCGGAATCATCCAGCTCAGCATTTTCATTTCTCTCGTACTCCTCTGCCATTTCGTTCACAGCATGAGCAAAATAGTGAGCTAACGAATCTGGAATTCTAGCGCCCATATAGGCATAGAACGCTACTTGCTTGAGGGCATCGATTGCGTTACCGAGGCTACAATTCGACTGAACTGTTAGCTCCCAATCTTTCTGAGTACCTTGAACAACAATCCTCTCCGCATCTTTGAATCTGATTACTCTTTGGGTAGCAGTTTTTTCTATCAGTTCTATGCTTCCATCTTCATCGAGCCGAGCTTTCTCTTCTTCGAAAGTTTCGCGACCTTTACTCCAAAGATCTGGAGCAGGCCACAAATTTTGCAGTGTTTTGAAAGTCATGACTACCTCCAGTCACCCCTCATAAAAACCAAGCAGGCGGTGAGGTACCGCTTTTCATGCAACATGATCAGTGCTGCACTAGCCTGGTCTAAGTAAAAATACTACATTTCCGCACGATTCTATCTTTTAGGCAGTAACCAAGCTCAAATACTATCACTCATTGCGCTCGGATTATGAATCAAAACCATGTTTCCGTTTTGTTGTAATTTCCCGCGCTTTCCTCAAGACTTCTTCGCTTCTCTCGCTTCCCGAATAGCCATTTGTCACAGCGCCAAGCCTAGCCACTGCGCCAGAAAGCAAATCCAATACGTTCTCAAAGTGATCAAGCGCAGCAATGCCGCAGTCTACTAAATCAATAAATGCTGCGGGGTCTTGCTTAAACGCTTCCTTGAGCTGGTCGCTCTTCCTTGTGAGAGCTACTGACATTGCCATAAATCGCTTCTTGTCAGCCTCTCGGTGGAATAGCTCGCCAGTTGAGTAATCGTCTTCCGTCATGCTTGCATCAAAATTGATTGTCATACCTGCTCCCATACTTTTACACGACTTTCAGGTGTTTCTTCCTAGCCTTTTGCTTTCCTTTGATACCCTCTTCAATGAGATTAGACCACCATTGCATCATTGGCTTTCTTCGCTCCAAATATTGAGCGTGGTTATACGCCGATCTAGTAGCGTTCTTATCAAGGTGCGCCAAGGCCGATTCAATCAAGTCTGGATCAAACCCTTGCTCGTTTAGAGTTGTGCTGGCAAGGGAGCGGAAACCATGCGAAACAAGCTTCCCTTTGTAGCCCATTCGTCGAAGAGCCATATTCACAGAAGAGCTGTTGATCGATCTTCTGCGCGGATCAATATCTGATGGGAATACAAACTCTCTGTGTCCGCTAAGCGGTTTGATTTGCTCAAGCAGTGCAAGCATTTGGCTTGTCAGGGGCACTGTATGCTCTCGTCGTTTCTTCATGCGCTCTTTCGGAATTACCCAGACTTCATTTTCAAAATCTAATTCATCCCATCGCGTCCCAGCCGCTTCAGACGGTCTCACCATAGTATGAAGCTGCCACAAAGTGAGAAAGCGAGTTATAGGTTTTATACTTGCCTTGTCTATTGCTATTGCGAGCGCTGGTAATTGATCGGGCTTAATCGTTGGCAAGTGAACTTTTTCTGGACTCTCAAATGCTTTTCCAATTCTTGCAAGTCGATTGTCAGTAACAATGTCGCTTACTACCGCGTAATCCATAATCATGTTTAACCGTTGGCAGATCCGCTTCACCAATTCCAGTTTCCCCGATTCCTGCAACGGGTCTAGAACCTCAATCACTTCCCTTGCCGTGATCTTGTGAACTGGTCGTTTGCCTAGCTTGGGGAATACATGATTTTCTAGAGAGTTGAGTAGATCGTCTGCGTATTTATCTGTCAGCTTCTTCGATTTGGATTTGAACCATTTCCGCGCTACAACTTCGAGAGTGTTTGAGTGCGCCGTTGCCTGTGCCTCATCACGCTCCGCTCTGGCGTGTTTGGGGTCAATGTCCTTAGATAATAACGTCCGACAAACTTCGCGCTCAGATCGCGCCTGAGCAATCGTGACAGGAGGAAATGAGCCGAAACTGATGTTAGATCGTTTCTTGGTGAAGGGCGCTTGATAGTTGAAAATCCAAAGCTTCGATCCTGTGGGCTTAACTCGCAGATACAGGCCATTGCCATCTGCCAGGTTATATTCCTTGGGTTTGGCCTTTGAGTTTTTCACTTGAGTATTCGTGAGCGGAGAAACCTGCTTGGGCATCGGGTTGGACTCCCTGTTCGCCTAGTGTTACATAGGATGTTACATCAAGGCCAAGATATAGCAATACTTTGCAAGACAGAATAAGACAAGTTTACAGGTGATTTACTGGTAATTTAGAGAGCAAGGAGACAGTAGGAGACAATGCGAGAGAGGTATTTGGCGGAAGAGGCAGGAGTCGAACCCACCAAGCCTGTTTTACAGACCCCACCGGGTTTGAAGTCCGGGCACCCCACCGGGGATGATACTCTTCCGCCAAAGAGTCTATCACGGGGTGTTTGCAGGGGTCACCCAATCAGCTTAATCGCGCACCTGATTAAGCCCCCAGTCGTAGCTGAGGAAGCGAACCCCCATGTCGCCGCGAGTCAGCTCATTACTCTGTTCGACGCTAAGTCCCAATTCGCTGCTATACCTTGCAACAAATTCACCTAACGCGTTCGACCCGCCCCAGCTGCGCTCGAAGTCTTCGCGATACCATTTGAAGATACTTGAAAGTCGCAGGCGGCGTCCGTCGAAATAATTACGCGAGCGATCGCTAAGAAAATTGCGCGTGGCGTCTTCAAGCTGCGCCTCAAGTGCGGTGCCGGTGTAGGCCTCGGCGCGTAGCGCAGGGCAGCCGATGGCAGCGCAGTTTACGGCGAAATGAATGCGGGGTTCGTTGTAGCGACCCCACCCTCTGATCATGTCGTGCTCTATGGCATCGAGTGTCACCAAATTACCAAACAATGCGACGCGCTCTAGCTCCCATGCAGAGGTAAATAGCGAACCAATGTCGCGGATGGAGTCTATTGGATCGGACGAACCCATGTTGTCGAGAATGAGTTCGACGGTTGCGGCATTGTAGAGGTTGATCAGAAAGGCGAGCTGATCAGACGTCTCCCATGTATCGAAACTGGCACGCGATACCCTTGAAGTCTCTTCAAGGTAGCTGTGCAGTGGCTTGCGATTCACGCCGAGCGAAGCGTAATCGACAGCCGTCGATAAGCCGTCTGCGCTTACAATTACATGTTTCGAGAGCAACAGATTCCAACGCCCGTGGTCGAAATCGCCGAAAGCGGGTGCAGCATGCACAAATAAAAACAATGCGCTGATTAATAGTCTCGCCTTTGGCGCCCGCTGGCGCGTGCTTTTGCTCATTATTCGCTACCCCTTAGGTTTGCACTCAGCCTTAGTAAACGCCTTCTCCTACCCTCAATCCACCTAATGGCGTATGCTCGGCGGCATTGCAGGTTGCGCGAAACATTCACGCCTCGCCGCTAAAAATAGGATCCTTACATCGCGCTACCCTTTAGAAATTCGCGCAGCGGTCAATATAGAGTAGATAGCAAGACGGAGCTAGCCGAGC
>Ga0209533_1005122_pt1 | contig 11234 bp, 8 predicted proteins | sample COG_04_FD_184748 | JGI IMG/M metagenome (GOLD analysis project Ga0209533, IMG submission 184748) | Pelagic Microbial community sample from North Sea - COGITO 998_met_04 (SPAdes) (version 2) | ecosystem: Environmental > Aquatic > Marine > Neritic zone/Coastal water | place: Helgoland, sampling... | reverse complement strand
TTTTTTAATTTCAGATAGTGCCTGATTTTTCTCCTTTTCTATTTCACCTCGAGCAGTAGATATAAGTCTATTGCCTTCTTCAGATGCTGTCAATTTAGCGTCGGCCAAGATTTTTTCTTTCATCTCTTTAGCTTCTTTCAAAATCTGCTCACGTTCTAAACGTGCTTCAGCAAGTAGTTTCTCATTATCTGCTTTAAGCTCGCTCATTTGAGCTTTAGCTTCTTCAGCAGATTTCAGTGAACGCTCGATGAAATCCTCTCGGTCTTTAAGTGCCTTCAATATACCGCTCCATGCAAACTTCTTTAAAAGAACAAGCACGATAATGAATGCCAACGACATCCAAAACAGTAAACCAATACTTGGTGTAAGTAATTCCATAATTTTTTAAATATTAAGTGGGTAAGACTAGCTCACCCACAAATTTATTTATTTTAATTATTAAGCTACCTTAAGTGCGATCAAAAGACAAACGATGATACCAAAGAATGCAGCCCCCTCTACAAGTGCAGCTGCTACGATCATGTTTGTTCTAATGTCCCCAGTAGACTCTGGCTGACGAGCCATAGACTCTAAAGCAGAACCACCGATTCTTCCAATACCAATACCTGCACCAATAGCTGCAATTCCTGCTCCGATACCTGCTCCTGCGTATGCAGTTGATAAATCTAATAAAATTGTTAAAAGTTCCATTTTTCTAAATTGTTACTTGTTTTTATGTATGTAAATTCTAATTATAAACGTATTAATGTGCGTGGTCATGTTCCTCTACTGCAGAACCGAAGTACAGTGCAGAAAGAAGCGTGAACACATATGCCTGCAAAACAGCTACCAGTAGCTCTATACAAAACATGAATATGGAAAATGCAACAGAAAGAATCGAAACTCCGAAACCTGCTCCTGCTCCATACAGGTTATTAAATATAAATATCAAACTTACAAAAGAAAGAATGATAATGTGACCTGCTGTAATATTTGCGAACAAACGCAGTGTAAGTACTATTGGCTTAGAAACAAATCCAATAAACTCGATAATGAACATTAATGGGAATGGCACTTTAAGCCACCAAGGCACTCCTGGAGTCCATAATATGTGCATCCAATAAGCTTTGTTTCCATTTTTTATGGTAATGAAAAATGTAAATAGTGCCATAACAAGTGCTACAGCAATATTGCCTGTCACGTTAAAACCTCCTATGAATGGAATAAGACCTAGCATATTTCCAATCCATATAAAAAAGAATATGGTTAGAAGAAAAGGTAAAAATTTCTCGTATCTCTTACCTATAGATGGTTTAGCTATTTCATCTCTTACAAAAACAATCAAAGGCTCCATTACAGATTGAATTCCCTTTGGTGCTTGACCTTCTCTTATCTTGTATCCTTTTGCCGCTTTTATAAATAGAAATAACATAAGAGCAATAGTTAAGAATAATCCAAATACCGTTTTGGTAATTGAAAAGTCAATAGGCATTGCTGCCTCTATGTGACCATGAGTATCTCTTACAACCTCAGCATCTCCCACAAAATAAATTTTCTCATGCTCCATAAAGTAACCATTGTAAGGCTCTCCGTGAGACAGCTTAGATGAACTAAACATTTCCAAGCCTTGTTCACTTGAATAGAGAATTATCGGCAGTGGAATATGAATTGGTCCAATATGGATTTCGTGATTATCCATCACGTGATGCATTATCACATCACCGGCATTAAATGCCACTTTTTCCTCTCCATTTTCTGACCCATGAGCTGCTGAAGCAGAAATGGTAGTCATAAAAAGTGCAATTAGGACAAAAAATACAGTCCGAATATCTTTTCTAATCATCTGAATATTAAGGTGTTGCGTTATCAACTTTGGTCTCTTTTTCGGGTCGCAATTTAGACACTAATTGGTATATTTCAAATATTGTATAAAATAAATATAAAATTAAATAGTAGACTACAAACTCATTAGATTTCAAGTCGCTTATCATCAGATATATAGCAAGAAAAACAACACATAAAAGCATACGAATACCGATGGATCCCATGACGCCTGCAAAAAATCGAGAATTGGATTTGCTTAGCACAGCTTTCTGTGACTTCCATCCTATTACTATCCCTAAGACAAAATAGTAGCTGAGCGAAGCCCAAAACCACATATCTTCTCCTGGCTCGAAAGTATACAAATAGCCTGCTGTAAGTACTAATAGTATAACCGTAAGTAGAATTAGTTTTAAGTAAAATTTCATTATTTATTTTAGTTTCGTTATGAGGAGATACATGGTACTAAACACGGATAAGAAAATACTTATCAATAGGTACAAGTTCCCCGATTGGAAATACGCATCTAGCCATAGACCCGATAGTATAAGTACTACAGTCAAAGCTACTAGCTGAAAGCCTATACCAGCATACTTCAATGAATTATTATGCGGTTGCCGAGGCGACACTTCCTTTGCTTATATCTTTAGATATTGATACGGCATTGCCCATGGTACAAGACCCATTGAACTCTCCTCCATTTTCTACTACTATTTTTGACGTATTGATGTCTCCTTCTATTTTACCTGTACTTTTCACTAGTAACAAGTCGCTAACTTTTACATCACCTTCCACAGTCCCGCTGATATCACAAGACTTAGCTGCGATAGTGCCAACTATTCTACCTGTCACACCTAGCACACACTTACTCTCAGTATTAACGTTACCATGTACTTCCCCATCTATACGCAGATCTCCGTTAGACGTTAGGTCGCCTGTTATCACTGTGCCTTCCCCTAACACATTAATAGCTCCAGTTCCGATTACATTCGTTTTTTCTTTTTTACCAATCATTTTCTACTATTCCTTTTAATTACGACTATCTCTTATCAAAAATTTATATAACTCATAGGGTTTACAGCTACTCCGCTCTTCCACAGTTCAAAATGAAGATGAGGTCCAGATGTGAGTTCGCCAGTATTACCTACTAAAGCTACTGCGTCTCCTGCTTGCACAAAAGTACCTACTTTTTTAAGAAGTGCTGCGTTGTGTTTATATACAGACAAAAAATCGTTCGGGTGTTGTATTATAAGTGTCTGGCCACCTCCTGTAGTCCAAGAGCTAAAAATAACCGTTCCTTTCTGTATAGATTTGATTACTGACTTGCTTGGAGCTACTATATCCACAGCAAGATGTTTCCTGTCTACATTAAAGGTATCGCTAACTACTCCCTTTATAGGAACGAAAAAATTATAGTTAGCAGGATTAGCCCCTACGTGCTTTAAAGCTACAGTGGCACTGCTATTTGTTTGCCCATTTGCAACCTCTGGTACAGCTGGGGCCTCAATTATAACATCCGGCGAGTTTTCAGTCATGGACACATTTATGTCTTCACCCGCTAGCACCTTACCCAGCACTTCTGATTGTAAGCGAATTTGTTTCATCGCATTATCCAATGAGTCAATCTTCTGTATCATTTCGTACTGTTCTATACTGCTGTACTTAGCACTCTTAGTAGGGAAGATATAGTTTAACGGAGTATATGCTAGCAGTATATAGATGATGGCCCCAAACAAGAATAAACCAACGGATAAGACTATTAGCAAGTTCCACGGGGTCAAAACTATAGACACCTTTTCCTCTAGATTTTCATCTTGTCTGATTATTAATCTATAGCGATTTTTAAACTTGGTTGATATGTTTTTTATGAAACTCCCCAACTTTTATCAATGATTACGGCTGAATTGAAATATTTTTGCTCCTATTGGAGTTAAATGAGTGCAAATTTAATAGGAATATCAGATTGAGAACAACTAAATATATAGCAATTATTTTGCTGCTAAGCTGCACTATACAAGCATCTGCACAGAAAAATGAGGATAAATGGTTAAAACGAAATTGGAACGACATGATTGCTCGCTTCAATATCTACTTTAATGCTACCCAGAAACTGCTTACCGCAGAAGATAATCTTGCGAGTAAACAGAAAGATAACTTTAACGAATTTATAGACCTCTTCCCTTATGGTGCAGAAGAAGATGCAAAGGCTATAAGGCCTGCTATGGAGGAAACTATGAAAAAAGCATCTAAAGTGATTCAGAAAAAACCGCGTAGTAAGTGGGTAGATGACTCCTACTTTATAATAGGCCAAACTCAGTTTTTTAGTGGCGACTATTTTGCGGCAAGGGAAACTTTCCAATTTATAAATGCCAACTACCCTGACCCAAGGATACAAGCTATGAGCCAACTATGGGTAATGAAAACCTATATACAGCAAGAAAAATACGATGATGGGGAGGCGATATTTGGCTTATTGCAAAAAAATAAATACAACGGAAAGGACTTTGAAACCCAGCTAAACCTAGCAGCCGGAGACCTTATGGTAAAACAGGACAAACATGCATTAGCCATAAAATTGCTTACAAAAGGACTGAATAATCTAAGAGATAGAACCTTAAAATATAGAACCTACTTTATATTAGGGCAACTATACCTAGATGGCAAAGAGTACGCTAATGCGAATGAAAATTTCATCAAAGTACTTAAATTAAATGCTCCATATGAGTACGTGTTTCAGGCAAATTTAGGTATGGCAAAATCTACTGCAGAAAGCGGTGGGCAAGGATCTCAGAAGACTTCTAAGTTTCTGAAACGAATGCTGGATGATGATAAAAACCTGGAGTACTTTGATCAAATATACTTTGAACTAGCTAAGCTTGAGTTTAATAACAACAACGAAAAACTAGGGCTGGAGTACATGAAAAAATCTGCAGTCAGTGCTTCTAATAACTCAGAGCAGCAGACTAGAACTTATCTGTTTTTGGCTGACTACTTTTTTGGCAAGCGAGATTACACCAAGGCCCAAGCATATTACGACAGTACGGTAGCCATTATTCCATCAGAGTTTGAAAATGCAGATAAAATAAAAGCAAAACACAGTGTACTATCTAAACTCATAGAGAATATAGAAACTATCCGTACTCAAGATAGCTTACTGGCTCTCAGTAGATTAGATAGAGATGTGCTCGATAGGAAAATAAATAAATACATAGAAATAGAAGCAGAACGAGAGCGACTAGCCAAAGAAGCAGAGGAAATACAAAAGGAACAAGATCGACTAAGCAATACAAATGCTAGAGGTAATCCTCTGAATGCTCCAGCTAGTGCAGGAGGTACATTCTATTTTTACAATACTGCGGCAGTAGCTAGAGGTAACAATGATTTTCAGCGAACTTGGGGCAAAAGACCCTTGAGCGATTTTTGGCGTTTTATAAACAAGAGCGTGATGGAAGATGCCATAAGCAGTGATGAGAACAAAACAGATGAGAAACCTGTCGCAGACCCAGATACTTATGTAAGCTCACAAGACGAGGAGCAAAGCAAGGTATTAGAAAATATAGATGATAGTAAGGTGAAGTACTACAAGGACATCCCTTTTAGTGCTACAGCACAGCTAGTCGCTAAAAGAAAGATACAAGCGGCCTACTTGGGAATAGGAAAAGTATACTTTGATGATTTGAAAGAATACCTTAAAACCAAAGAAAATCTGAGTACTCTGCTAGTAAAATACCCCACTACCGTGCATAAGCCAGAAGCTTTATTTTATCTTTCTAAAAGTGAAACAGAACTTGGCAATAATGAAGATGCTGCTTCGTATGCCAAACAAGTAGCCGATGAGTTTCCAGAGTCAGTTTACAATGGAGTGCTTAATGCCAAAGAGATACAAGAAGACGATAGCGACAAGGAAGTAATTAAAATATACAGTGATATGTATACTGCATACACTGCAGGTAAATACAAAGAAGTAATAGCATTTAAAAAGAAAATAGATCAAGAATATGCAGGCAATTCCATACAAGCTAAGATAGATTATCTATTTGCCCTCACTATAGGTAAAACGGAAGGTAAAGAGGCATATATAAAAGAACTAGAAATTTTAAAGGAAGCATATACTGGCACAGAAATAGGTGAAATGGCTGCATTCACCCTACGACTGTTACAAGTAGCAGAAGTAGAGCAAGCAGGTCCATTAGAGCAACTGGCTCCAAATACACCCAGCATATACAAAGTGGAAGAATCTGCGACATACTACCAAGTGATAACAGGTATAACCAAGGATGAGAATAAAGTACAGATACAGCTAGATGATTATAATCTAAACTTGTACAGTTCTAAAAACTTGAGATCTAGCTCATTAGTACTTGGTACTCGTCATATGTTTTATATCAAACAATTTAGTACTCAAAAAGAAGCTCTTGAATACCATAACGATTTGAATTCTAGCCTTGACTTCTTGAAAAGTGTCGGACTTACAGATGTAAAAATATACGCTATTTCTGAAGCTAATTTTAAAATATTGGTAAAGACCAAAGAAGAAAACCAATATGTAGCTTTCTTCAATAATCAAATAAACTAAAGATGTCAAAACTTAATATAAGTAACACCACTGCCAGTAAATGGACCAAAAGACTATGGAAGTGGTTTGCGTATTCCTTCTTACTTGCTATCCTATTTTTTGCTAGTATTAAATTTGGCCTATGGGGTAAATTGCCGGACACTTCTGAGCTAGAAAATCCAAAAACTAAACTCGCGTCTGAAGTATATTCTGGCGATTCCAAAGTGCTAGGCAAAATGTTTTATCAAGAGGATAGAACCAATAGTGAATATGCCGACATACCGCAACACCTCAAAGACGCCTTGATAGCAACAGAGGATGAACGATTCTACGGGCACAGCGGAATAGATGCTAGAGCCCTTGCAAGAGCAATTGCCAAATTAGGAAAAGATGGAGGAGGCAGTACCATTACTCAGCAACTAGCCAAAAATCTCTTTCACAGAGAGGAGGTAAATAAAAGCAATAGAATAATACAGAAACTTAAAGAATGGATTTTAGCATCGGAGATTGAGAAAAGGTACACTAAGGATGAAATTATCTTAATGTACTTCAACACAGTGCCTTACGGTAATAGTTTCGGAATAAAATCTGCAGCCAAAACCTATTTTAACAAGAAAACTATAGATCTTAAAATAGAAGAAGCAGCCGTCTTAGTGGGAATGCTCAAAGCTAATACCTACTTCAACCCAGTGCGTAATCCACAAAATGCAACTTTACGTCGTAGTGTGGTACTCAAACAAATGATGAAGAATGACTTCATAACGCAACAAGCATATGATAGTTTACGGGTTTTGCCACTAGTAACAGACCATCATTTTGTAGATCACAATACGGGCATGGCTACCTACTTCCGCTCATATCTTAATAAGTGGATGAAAGCTTGGACCCGAAAATACGAGGCTGAAACTGGAGTGAAATACAACATATACGACGATGGCCTTAAAATATATACTACAATAGACTCTAAGCTACAGGAGTACGCTGAAATGGCTGTAAATAAGCACATGGCCAAGCTTCAAGATCAGTTTTGGAGTGAAACCAAACGTAGAAATAAAGACCCTTGGTATAGCGAAGACGAAAGAGGAGACATGGTCTATGATCCCGAATATCCTAATAGAATGATAAGAGGTACAGAACGATACAGGCACCTCAAAAAACAGTTCAAATCAAATAAAGACTCCATAGAATACTACTTGAATAAACCAGTGAGCATGAAACTCTTCAGCTGGAAAGGAGATATAGATACCATACTAAGCCCTATGGATTCGCTCAAGTACACAAAGCAAATTCTGCATACTGGGTTTATGAGTTTTGAGCCACAGACTGGCCATATCAAAGCGTGGGTAGGAGGAATCAATCACTCACATTTTCAGTATGACCACGTAAATAAGAAATCAACTCGACAGGTAGGATCTACATTTAAACCCCTCGTGTATGCTAGAGGACTAGATGATGACAAAATACAACCGTGCGAAAAAGAAAGTACCGGCCCAGTGATAGTAGAGTATGGAGAAGGCAAACAGTGGATGCCGCAAAACTCTGGTGAAGTTCCGGCAGAAGTAACCTTTTACCAAGGCCTTCAGCAATCTATAAATACCATCACCGCTCGGGTGATGAAACGCTTAGGTCCCAATAGTGCAGAGGTGGTAAAACAAACAGCAGGACGCATGGGTATAGACGATTCTAAATTTGAACCTTATCCATCTATCTGCTTAGGAACTATGGATATTTCTGTGTTTGAAATGGTAGGGGCTTATGGCACCTTTGTAAATGGAGGAACTTTTATAGAGCCCATTTTCGTAACACGTATAGAAGATAAGAATGGGAATATTTTAGAAGAATTTACTCCTAAAAAAGAAGAAGCTATTCGCAAGCAAAGTGCATATATAATCTGTAAAATGCTAGAGCGAGTAACCATGGGCGGCGGCACCGGTGCAAGACTAAGACGTAACTACACATTGCCAGACAATGTTTCCATAGGAGGTAAAACAGGTACAACTCAAAACAACTCAGATGGTTGGTTTATGGGCATTACTCCTAATCTGGTAAGCGGATGCTGGGTAGGTGCTGAGGAGCGAAATGTCCATTTCCGAAGTACAAGATATGGACAAGGAGCTAATATGGCTCTTCCTATTTTTGGCGAGTATATGCAAAAAGTATATGCCGATCCCAAGAGTAACTTTGGTAGAGGTTATTTCCTTAAACCGGAAATAGAAATGACCATAGATTTAGACTGTGGCAACTATCAAAGCGGTGATGGCGATATAGACCCTATGGAAGGGCAAGAAATACCAGACGACGACCTTTTCTAGAGGCGGATACCGCCTAAATGTTTGCAGGTCGCTAGCTCATTCATACTTGTGAAATTTACTGGGGACTTAGCATATCCGTAGGTTTCTTCCATATTTCTCATAACATGATGATCACTAGTCGTAGTTACTATATCCGTCATTTTATATTGACACGGATGCTCGTAACCACTTGCTTGCGTAAGTTGTATCAATTCTTGTCTAAAATATTTAACGTAGTTATAAAATCGTTCAGATTTTATAGTGGGATCTATACCTGCTTGCAGCCATTTGCTCTGTGTAGCTACACCACTAGGACACTTATTAGTATGGCAAAGCTGTGCCTGTATACATCCTATACTCATCATAGCTTCACGTGCTACATTTATTACATCTGCACCCATAGCAAATGCTCTAGCTGCATTAGCCGGCAACCCAAGCTTTCCAGATGCTACAAAAACTATTTTATCAGTTAAATTCCTTTTTTGGAATATCTCATAAACTAATGCGAAACCACTGAATAATGGAAGTGATACATGGTCTGCAAAACTAGGTGGTGCCGCACCGGTGCCGCCTTCTCCTCCATCTATGGTGATAAAATCTGGCCCCGTACCTCGTAGTACCATTTTATCAGCCAAATCGTGCCAAAGATGCGTTTTACCCACCGCCGATTTAATCCCTACCGGCAGACCTGTTCTATCTGCTATTTCCTCTATTAGGTCCAGCAGCTCATCCAATGTATCAAAACAGGTATGGCTAGATGGAGATAACACATCCTTACCCACTTCTACACCTCTTATAGCAGCAATCTCAGCAGTTATTTTTTTCCCTGGCAAAACTCCCCCTTTTCCTGGTTTAGCCCCTTGAGAAAGCTTTATTTCAATAGCCCTTACAAACTGATTATTCTCCGCGAGCTTCTCTAACTTATCTAGGTCTAGGCTTCCTTCGTTACTTCGCACACCGAAATATCCCGTACCAAAATGAAAAACAACATCTGCTCCTGTGCTATGATATGGAGACAATCCGCCTTCACCTGTATTGTGATATGCTCCCGCTTTATGTGCCCCTTTATTTAAACTTTCTACTGCTTTTGCACTCAATGATCCAAAACTCATTGCAGACACATTTATCACACTACGGGGTCTAAATGGTCTTCTCCTGCCATTTGCCGCTCCTATAGCTTTCGCACAGGGTAGCAAATCTGGTTGTTCTAAGTTTACATGTCCTTCTTCCATTCTAAAAGGGAACATATCTGGCTTTAGAAAGTGATAGTTAGCACTATAAAAATCTTGGTCAGAGCCAAAGCCTTGGTAGTTGTTTTCTTTTTTAGATGATGCGTAAATCCAAGAACGCTCTCTTCTATTAAAAGGAAGTTCTTCTCTATTATTAGCAATGAAATACTGGCGAATCTCAGGACCAATCTTCTCGAGCAAATAACGAATATGCCCAACGATAGGGAAGTTGTGTGATATAGTATGCTTACGCTGTAGCACATCTCTAATGGCTACTAATCCTAAGAAAATAAGCACCCAAGCCCACCACGCTACACCACCCAAAACTGAAAGTATCTCTTGCATATAACGAAGATAATGGAAACTAGAATAGGATATAATGGCCTTGTATATAATCCATCTATTTATAAACGCTTCATACTATTTAATGACCTGCAAATGATTTTCATAGATTTAGTATTTGATTGCAAGACGTTTGCCTAAACAACTATTAAAAGATGCTTAAAACTTATATATGAAAGACTTTAAAACATTTGCAGATACTAATGTTAGGACATTTAGGATATTGAAATTAAGTACATAACAATAGCAACAAAGCTCTTAGGCTGAAGCAAAGAAGATATTTTATTTTTAGTTAGGCACAAGTGCGACATTTCTATACTCAGCATTATACAACAGGCTATTTTGGGGCAAGAATAAAACTGCATTTTATCTATTTATTACACATCAACTGCAAATACTGCAACGCATAAACTAAACGTTAGGAAAAATACAATTAAACGCCGTACCGAACTATAAAAAAATCTTATTAATGTATATTGCCGGCCTATCTAAAGATGAAAATTATGGACCACAATAAATTGTTAGATTATATAAAAGACGTATTAGAAAATATGCCAACTGGCTGGCTAAATACAACAACGCATCGGCTAGACATTTATGATGAAAAATTGGCTAAAACTCAATTCCTAGAGCAGTTTGAAAACTTACATAATGACAACAATACTAATTCAAATGCACTAGATGAATTACCGACTGCTTACGACTATATTCGACTAGGTCATCCATTATCTTGTATTCTAGAATGGGGCATAGCTAACTTGATTAATCTAAACTCCAGAAATGTAATCAGTTTTTCATCTAAGACTATTCCTATTTTGGCCATACTTAGAAAAAACTTGTTAGATAATAAAAGCACCCAAATTATCTATTCAGGCGCTTTGGCAGACTGTTTTGATGCGGAAATAATACGTAGTATTTATGGTTATAAATTTACTTGCCTACGGCAGGCAGAAATTAAGCAAATTGGTATTGCTTCGTTTGAGGGCTCTACAATCTTTATTTCATCTCAAGAAGATA